>Ga0224496_10001117_pt1 | contig 17127 bp, 17 predicted proteins | sample SF_Jul11_sed_USG_2_FD_168127 | JGI IMG/M metagenome (GOLD analysis project Ga0224496, IMG submission 168127) | Sediment microbial communities from San Francisco Bay, California, United States - SF_Jul11_sed_USGS_8_1 | ecosystem: Environmental > Aquatic > Marine > Sediment | place: USA...
CCCGTCAGGTGGTACGAAAGCCAGCCAGCTGATTCAGAATGCTTCCATTTATCTGCTGGAAAAACGACTTGAGGCAGCAGGAGCAAACCCGGCGGATATATGGTCGCCCGAATGCGACTGGTCGCATTTCGGCCAGCCGCTGGATGACTGGATCCAACACACTGCCGCCAGCCTGGCCATTGCGGTCGTCTCTGTCGCGTCGGTGATCGATTTCGAGCGCATCATCATCGATGCGAATTGCCCGCCTCACGTGCGCACTGCCATCGTCGCCCAGACGCGCGCCGCGATTTTGAATATAGATACTCAGGGAATTGCCGATCCGGTGGTTCTGGAGGCTTCGATCGGGCGCGACGCCCGCGCCATCGGGGCGGCATCCCTGCCGATCATTAGCCGGTATTTCCTGAGTCAGCCAAGGTTCACGTGAACCTAGGATTGGTCATCTGTTGGCCATTTCAGGTATCCGCCCGCATCAGGCACTCGAGATACGTCCGCCAGTTCAGGAAACCATCTTAGAGAATACCCAAGTCAGTGGCCCAGAGCGAGGGGGCTGGAAACCATTGGTGTTTGTCATATGGTCCCGTGGCCCAGCCTGAAGGGCCGGTGGGGCAGGCGAGAGTATGCAATTACCAAGATCTGCTTGAAAAATGCCTGAAACGCGGATCATTGCGGGACAGGCGGATGCCTACACCCTGACAGGGTCCGCCTTGGCGATGCGGTCAAGCGCCATCAATGTTTCAATGAGCTTTGGCATCTGATCAAGATAGACCATATTCGGGCCGTCGCTCGGCGCAGTGTCGGGGGCTTCGTGCGTTTCGAGGAATACCCCGGCGACGCCGAGGCTGACGGCGGCGCGCGCCATTGCAGGCGCAAATTCACGCTGCCCACCCGAGGATGTACCCAACCCGCCAGGCTGGGCCACTGAATGTGTGGCATCCATGATCACCGGATAGCCGGTTTTCGCCATCGTCGGCAGCGATCGCATGTCGGCCACCAGCGTATTATAACCAAAGCTGACGCCGCGTTCGGTCAGCAGGATCCGCTCATTGCCGGTGCTTGCGACTTTTTCGGCCACATTCCCCATCTCCCATGGCGACAGGAACTGGCCCTTCTTGATGTTAACCACGCAACCAGATTCGCCCGCCGCGATCAAAAGATCGGTCTGACGGCAAAGAAAGGCCGGTATCTGGATGACATCGACCACGGCACCTGCAATGCGGGCTTGTTCGGGGTCATGGATATCGGTCAAAACAGGCATGCCCAGCGCTGCGCGAACGCCGTCAAGAATCTTCAACCCGACGTCGATGCCAAGGCCACGTTTGCCCGAAAGTGAAGTGCGGTTGGCTTTGTCATAGCTTGCCTTGAAAATATACTGTGCACCGACCGCAGCGCAGGCTTCGGCCATCGTGCCGGCAATCATCTGGGCATGGTCGGCGCTTTCAAGCTGACAGGGACCAGCGATTACAACAAGCGGCCTGTCATTGCCGACCGTCAATGCGCCGATCGTCACGTCTTTCATCTTTGTCATGCCTGCAATCCTCAGGATGTGACCTGCTCTCGCAGGATAGAGGCCGTCATTGACAGCATAAGGTAAATGCCACCGAAGATCAGGAAGGCCAAGACCGTGTTTTCGAATGCGCGTGGATATGTGGGTTCATCCGGCGCGACCGGTGCGACCGCGACCGAGAGGTAGCGCACCTGCCGGTTCGCCTCGATACGGGCTGTTTCCAGTTGTTGCATGGACTGGCTGAGCATGACCTGACGGGTTTCGAGATCTGCCTGTGCCACCCGCAGTTGCCCCGAAATGCGTGCCAGCGAGGTCGATCCCATCGTGCTTTCAGTCAGCTGCGCACGCAGATCCGCGATCAGGTTTTCGAGCCGCTGAATATCGCCGGTTACCCCGTCGACCCGCGCCTGATTGGGTTGTTCATTGGCCAGTAATCCCTGCAGTTGAAGTCGCTTTTGCTGCAACTGGCTTTCAAAGGTAGAAACCTGGCCCATCACGACGTTGGTTTCGGTCAAAGGGTCGATCACCCCGAGTTCTTCTTGAAGATCAAGCACACTGCGCTGGGCTGCCTGCATCTTTAGCTCGGCATCTTCAAAGCTGTCGCGCGCACCACTCATCTGATCTTCGCGTAGCCGCTGGGTCAGTTGGTCAACCTGTTCTTCGGCATATCGAATCAAGGCTTCGGAAAACCTCTGGCTGGCCTCGGGATCCGCTGCAATCACCTCCATCTTGATGATGCCTTCCGTCGGGTCATAGCCGATCTTTATGTTTCGGCTGTAAAGCTTGTAAGCGGCTTCATTGGTTGTACCGGGTTCAAGCCGTTGCAGTGGGTCGATATATTCCTGGCTGAAATGCGCCTTATAGCCCAATTCCTTGTCGAGCCGGATCATTGCGTCGCGCGATTGCAGATAGCTTTGAACGGTGATCGAATCCTGCGAAGTGGCAAACTGCGTGCCCTGAAACATCCCGCCAAGCCCGCTGCCCTGCGCTTCAGCCTGCTGGATCAGGAATTCGCTGCGTGTTGCGTAAAGCGGTGTTGCCAGGCTGAAAAAGTACCAACCCACCATCAGCGCCGGTAATGCCACGAATACCGCAAGCCGCGCCATCAGCAGCATGAAATTGCGCCGCCGCCGCCGCATGATGTCGCGCTGAAGCCGAATGATCTCGGCTGCCCGGTAAGCTTCGCCCGCAGCCTGGGTGGCGGGCAGATTTGTTGTTGGGGCAACGGTCTGAGGCAACTGGACCTGGCCGCTACCAGCAGCGGTCTTGGCCTCGGTGGGGTTCACAAGCTGTAAAATGTTCGATCGCTGAAACGGATCAATCCCTTTGCGCCGCAACAACCGGACGGCCTCAAGATCAGAGGCTGCGTCGATCCCGTTCTTCTGGGCGACGCGCCGGGCGAGTCGCAGCTGTTTACCGCTAAGACCTTCGGCCTGAATGGCCGCAATCTCTTGGCCGATCGAAATCTGCTTTTCCGGTTCTTTCAGCATGTCTTGTTCAGCCGTCGGAAAGGGCTGATCCCCAAACCCGTCACTGGCCCCGGCAAAGGGCATCTGCGAGGTATCCTTTTGCGAGGTATCCTTCTGGGGGGCGGACTCCGCAGGTTTTGCGGCGGTCGCCGCAGAACCGGTGCGCCTTATGCGGAACTTGCTGGCTTTAGGCGGTGTAGTCATAAAGCTGTTTCGCTTCTTCCAGAGTGTTGAACATGTGCAGTTGCCCGTCGCGCAGAACAGCGGCAGAGCGGCAGAATTTTTCCAGCGTTGCCGGAGAATGCGATACGATCACCACTGTCGCGTTTTGCAAACGGTCGCGCAGGATTGTGCCCGCCTTCTTGTTGAATTCGACATCTGTGGACGCAGGCATGCCTTCGTCGATCAGGTACATATCAAATTCAAGGGCAAGCAGCAGCGAGAATGTGAAACGGGCTTTCATTCCACCGCTATAGGTGCCGATTGGCATGTCATAATATTCTTCAATGCCGCACAGCCACCGGCTGAAGGCCTCGACATAATCGGGGTCCAATCCGTATAGCCTGGCGATGAAGCGCGCGTTTTCTCGGGCAGAAAGCCTGGAAACAACGCCACCCATGAATCCTAATGGAAAGGAAATACGGCAGGATTTGCGGATCGACCCCTCATCGGGTTTTTCCAACCCCGCCATCATATTGATGATGGTGGTTTTTCCTGTCCCGTTTGGCGCAAGAATGCCGAGCGAATTCCCGAGCTCCACGCGAAATGAAGCGCGCTCAAGGATGACCTTGCGCTGGGTACCTGTCCAGAAGGACTTGCTCACATTCTCGAATTCGAGCATCTGATTGCCCTGGTGTTGCTCTGCCTGCCCAATTGTTTTTAGGCGTTTATCGTTAACATAGACGTTACGCGGACTATTGGGCGGCATTATGGCCGATACGGGGTGGAATTTACAACGTCCAAGCACGATCAGTGCTTTTTACACGCGCTGACGGTGCCGAATGGGCGCGGAATGCATTGATGGGGTTGATTTATCACAATTTCGCCAAATCAGCGATGTGACGACAATGGCGCGCTAAACCAGTCGCCACGGTTGCAACCGGGGTCGCTAAACTCTACAAAAGTTGTGAATCGGACGGGGCCTTTTGATTATGGCCAATTATAACATCCGATCGAGACCGGGGGGTATAGTTCTGCGCATTCTAGGACCAATATTGGTGCTGATGGGGCTTTGGCTCCTGTTGTCGGGTGTATACAAACCCCTGATAATTGGTCTGGGTGTCATTTCGGTGTTGGTTGTCGTGCTTGTCGTACGGCGGATGGATGCCATAGACGATGATCGGGTTGACCTGCGTCTTGGCGCAATTGCCACCACAAAGTATTTTTTCTGGTTGCTGGTCGAAATAGCGAAAGCCAACTGGAACGTCACGAAAACCATCCTATCGCCCCAGATGCCGATACGTCAGCACCTGTTTGCGGTGCCCTACACGCAAAAGACAGATCTGGCGCAGGTCATTTTCGCCAATTCCATCACACTTACACCGGGCACCATTACTGTCGAAACCGAAAGCGAAGACTTTCTGGTTCACGCTGTAGCCTATTCGACCGATGACAGGGCCGCCCTGGCAGATATGGATCGCCGTGTTACGGCGACCGAAAGGGGTGTGATCGCCTGATGTTTGTCGTTGCCACCATTGCGGTTTTTGCCGCCATGCTTTTGGTGCTGTACCGGCTTTATGCCGGGCCGACGCTCTATGACCGGGTTCTGGCGGTCAATGCCTTTGGGACCCACACCGTTTTGCTGATCGGGGTCATGGGGTTTCTGTCTGGCCGCCCCGAATTCCTTGATATCGCTTTGCTTTATGCGCTGATCAATTTCGTCGGCACCATCGCGATCCTGAAGTTTTTCCGTTACCGCGCAATTGGCGATATCTTGCACGTTCCGACCGAAGAAGAGGTGGAATCCTGATCATGCTGGATACCCTAATCAACGGCATAGCCTGGGTCCTCATTCTTTCGGGATCGTTCTTCACCGTAGTCGGGGCCATAGGCATTCTTCGGTTTCCAGATTTCTGGTCGCGGCTGCATGCCGCCTCAGTCAGCGATTCTGCCGGGGTGATTTTGCTTTTGGCGGGCATGTGCGTTTATACGGGGTGGGGGCTGATCACGGTCAAACTGATCGTCATCGGGCTTGTTCTGTTTGTCACGGGCCCGACATCGACCCATGCCGTTGCCAACGCCGCCCTGGTTTCCGGATTGCGCCCGCCGGAGGGTAAAGGACTGAAGGGAGCGGAGCCCGAACCGCTTTCGAACCCAACCGTAGATCCAACCCCGATTTGATGGCAGGCACACCATAGAAACCTTTATCGACATAGCGCTATTTACCATGCTGGTGGCAACGGCACTGGCCATCGTGCGGCTGCGCAATCTTTTTGCGGTGGCAATGCTGTCGGGTGTGTTCAGCCTTTTGTCGGCGTTGCTGTTTGTCGTACTTGATGCCGTTGACGTGGCCTTTACCGAGGCGGCCGTTGGCGCGGGCATTTCAACGGTGTTGGTGCTGGGCACCCTTGCACTGACATCGCGGGTTGAAAAGCCGTCGTCACATTCGCCGGCGCTGCCGCTTTTCGTGGTTTTTGTGACCGGGGCGGCGCTGATCTACGGAACATTGGACATGCCGAATTTCGGGTCGGCAGACGCGCCGGCAATGACGCATGTCGCACCAGATTACCTGGCCCGCACACCGGAAGAGATTGATGTTCCGAACGTCGTTACGGCGATTCTGGCCAGCTACCGCGGATACGATACCTTGGGCGAAACAGCGGTGGTATTCACTGCCGGTATCGGTGTCTTGCTGCTGATGAGCGGATTGCGCCGTCGCCGCGAAGACGGCGACGACGACGATGATGACGAAGATACAGAAAAAGACGGCGGGGTGTACTGATGCGCCACCACCTCATCTTGCGCGTTGTCACGAAACTGTTGGTCGGCAGCATTATCCTTTTTGCCTTTTACGTGCAGTTTCACGGTGATTTTTCACCGGGCGGCGGATTTCAAGCTGGGGTGATCATGGCGGTTGCATTCATCCTTTACGGCATCGTTTTCGGCTTGGGAAAGGCGCAGGCCGTCTTTCCGCCTTGGGTCGTGCATAAGATGGTGGCGCTGGGTGTACTGATCTACGCAGGTACCGGCGTGGTCAGCCTTCTTCTGGGATATGGTTATCTCGATTACGACGCCTTTGCACCGCATCATCCTTCACATGGCCAGCATTACGGCATTCTGGCTGTGGAACTCGGTGTCGGCGTGACCGTGACTGGGGTCATGGTGGCAGTTTATTATGCCTTTGCTGCCCGTCCGGCGCGCCTTAGCGACGAGGAATGGTAATGGCTGACGGTACAACATTTGAATACATTGTCGGCCATGCGAATTACTGGCTGTTTTCAGTGCTGATGATGACGGGGCTGTATGTTGTCGTTGCGCGCGGCAATCTGGTCAAGAAGATCGTCGGGCTGAACATGTTCCAGACATCGGTTTTCATGCTCTACATCTCTACCGGCAAGATCACTGGTGGCACCGCACCAATCTTTCCGACCGACATGAAGATTGATCCGGCTGTGGTATATTCCAACCCTCTGCCGCATGTGCTGATCCTGACCGCCATTGTCGTTGGGATTGCAACCACTGCGCTGGGTCTGGCGCTGATCATCCGTATCCGGGAAGAATACGACACCATCGAGGAAGACGATATTCTCGCCGCTGAAAAGCTGATGGCGGCAGAAGACGATAAACTCCATGGCGAATCGATGGGCGGGCGGGCATAGTGGCAACTGAACTGACCCCTCACGCAGCGATGTCGCTGACTGAACAACTGCCGGTTTTGCAGGTTCTGGTTCCGTTTATGGCAGCGCCGCTGATCGTCTTCCTCGGAAGCCGGGGCTTGGCGTGGATACTGGCGTTTGGCACCAGTGCGGCAGCCTTCGTGATTGCTGCGCTGCTGTTGGGGCAAGTCCTTGATGGCAGTGTCATTTCCTATCACATTGGCGGCTGGGCGCCGCCGTTGGGCATTGAATATCGCATTGATGCTGCCAATGCCTTTGTCCTGCTTCTGGTCAGTGGCATCAGCGCGATCGTGTTGCCCTATGCCCGTGAAAGCGTTGCATCCGAAATCCCCCGGCGACACCACACATTGTTTTACGCGTGCTACATGCTGTGCCTGACAGGGCTCTTGGGTGTCGTTGCCACGGGCGACGCATTCAACGTTTTCGTCTTCCTCGAAATCTCGTCACTCTCGACCTACGTGCTGATTGCGCAAGGATCGCATCGCGACAAACGGGCGCTGACCGCGGCCTATGATTATCTGATCATGGGTACGATCGGGGCCACCTTCTTTGTGATCGGGCTGGGCATGCTTTACATGGCCACCGGCACTCTCAACATGGCCGATCTTGCCGATCGGATTGCCGATCAGGGGGCTAACCGGACGGTCGTCGCGGCATTTGGTTTCATCATTGTCGGCATGGGTCTGAAGGCGGCGCTTTACCCGCTGCATCTGTGGTTGCCCAACGCCTATACCTATGCGCCGTCGGTCGTGACCTCCTTCCTGGCCGCGACCGCAACCAAGGTGGCGATCTATGTGCTCTTGCGGTTCATGTTTTCAGTTTTCCAGCCAACGTTTCTGTTCGAAGGAAACACACTTGAATTTCTGATCATACCGTTGGCGGTACTGGCGATGTTCGCCGCTTCGGTCATTGCCATTTTCCAGACCGACATGAAACGGCTGCTGGCCTATTCGAGCATCGCCCAGATCGGGTACATGCTGCTGGGTATCGGCATGTTGTCGCAGACAGGACTGACCGCAGCGATTGTGCATCTGTTCAACCACGGCATTACGAAGGCCGCCCTTTTCATGGGTGTCGGTGCGTTGGTTTTCCGGGCGGGCGGGTCGTTCTTTGACCGTATACAAGGCATGGGCAAAACCATGCCCTGGACCTCCGCCGCGATTGTCCTTGGCGGGCTTAGCCTGATCGGTGTGCCAGGTACCGCCGGGTTTGTCAGCAAATGGTATCTGGTGCAGGGCGCATTGGAAAAGGGCTGGTGGCCGGTTGCCGTGTTGATTGTGGCCTCATCGTTGCTGGCGGTGATCTATGTTTGGCACATTGTCGAAACGCTTTATCTGAAGACACCTGCCAAGGACATTGCGGTCGGGGAAGTGCCAAACTCAATGCTGATCCCGATCTGGATCATGGCGCTGGCTTGCATCTATTTCGGATTGGCAACCGACATCACACTCGGCGCAGCCCAAGCAGCAGCCAAAGGGCTGCTGGCGGGTTCGTCCGGCATGTTGCATTGAGGGGCCGGTAGATGGAGACAAATACAGCCATCCTTCTGACCGTGCTGCTGCCGACGTTGGCGAGCGTATCCAACATCGTACTGCGCAATCAGGAAAACCTGCGCGATGGGGTTACGTTTGCGGCTGCGGTGGCCACATTCCTTTGCGTGCTGCAAATACTCGCCAATGTCGGCAACACCACCAGCGAAACCCTGGTTCTGTTCGAGGTTCTGCCGGGGCTTGACCTCGCGTTTCAGGTTGAACCGCTGGGCTTGCTGTTCGCTATCATCGCTTCGGGGCTTTGGATACTGACCCATGTTTATGGCGTCGGCTATATGCGCGGAAACAAGGAGAGCCATCACGCGCGGTTCTTCTCGTGTTTCTCGCTTGCCATCGCATCGGTCATGGGCATCGCTTTTGCCGCCAATATGTTCACCTTGTTCCTGTTTTACGAAGTGCTGACATTGTCGACCTATCCGCTGGTTGCCCACAAAGGAACGCCCGAAGCAATACGAGGGGCGCGAACATATCTGGGGATATTGATCGGTACATCGATAGGCTTGCAACTGATTGCCGTGATCTGGACCTATGCCATCGCCGGTACGCTTGATTTCACGCGTGGCGGGATACTTGAGGGCAAGATCGCCGGGCCGATGGTTGCAGTGCTGCTGGCGTTGTACGCGTTCGGTATTGGCAAGGCGGCGCTTATGCCGTTTCACCGTTGGTTGCCAGCGGCGATGGTTGCCCCGACGCCGGTTTCTGCGTTGTTGCATGCCGTGGCCGTCGTCAAGGCCGGCGTGTTCACAATGCTGAAGGTGGGTATCTATATCTTTGGCATTGATTTTCTGGCGGAGACAGGCGCGTCGGTCTGGCTGATGTGGCTGGCGGCGTTTTCGATTGTCGCGGCCTCTGTCGTGGCCATGACCAAGGATAATCTGAAAGCCCGGCTCGCCTATTCCACCGTTAGCCAGCTAAGCTACATCACGCTTGGTATGGCGCTGGCGACGTCGATGGGTGCTTTGGGCGGGGGCATGCACATTGCCATGCATGCCATGGGTAAAATCACATTGTTCATGTGTGCAGGGTCTATCTATGTGGCTACCCACAAGACCAATATCAGCCAGATGACCGGCCTTGGCCGCATCATGCCGATTACCTTTGGGGCGTTCCTGATTGGGGCACTGTCGATCATCGGCCTGCCGCCCATGGGTGGATCGTGGAGCAAGTGGCTGCTGGTCATGGGGGCTGCGGATACCGGGCAATGGGTAATGATCGCGGTTCTGATGGTTAGCTCACTACTCAACGTTGCCTACCTGCTGCCTTTGGTCGGGCGCGGATTTTTCCTGAAGGGTGCTGATATACCGGACAATGCCCAAATGGCCGAAGCGCCATGGATGGTTTGGTTGCCACCAGCGGTGACGGCATTCGGCTGTGTCGTGCTATTCTTCTTCGCGGGCGATATTCAGACGTTTCTGTCGCCCATTGTCTTGCCGCGATAGGGGGATCTGATGGCCAGAAAAACCAGCAAAAGACCTGCCGCCAAAACGGCCAAGAAACCTGCCGTGACAGCAGCGAAGAAAGTGGCACATAAGCAAACCCGCGACACTGGCAACCTGCCAGCACTGGGCCGTATGATGCTGTGGGTCGACCGCCCCGGCAGCGCCAACAAGATATTCTGGGGGCTGGCGGTTTTGTGCGGTGTCCTGTTCTTGCTGGATTTCACCTACGAAAAACATGGTCATTTCGACGTGGAACATCTGCCGGGATTTTTCGGGATCTATGGATTTGTGATGTTCACGGGGCTCATCCTCGCCGCCAAGACATTGCGGATTTTCATCAAACGTCCGGAAGATTATTATGGCGACAAGGCGATTGACCGTGAAGTCTACCCCGAAGATCAGCTGGACAAGGTGAAATACAATGCCTGAGCTGATCCCAACAGCCTTTTTCTTTTTTGCAGCCTCTTTGGTGTTGCTTGCTGTGCCGCAGGGCAAGGCACGCGGCGCTTTGTTGCTGGCGGTGCCACTTGCCGCCGCTTGGCAGGTCTGGTCGCTGCCGCTTGGTACCTTCGCACAGGTGGAGTTCTTTGGATTTAGCCTCGATCTGATGCGCGTCGATAAGCTCAGCCGGGTTTTTGGGCTGATCTTCTGTCTCGCAGCATTCTTGGGCAACCTTTACGCATGGCACGTGCGTGACACCGTTCAGCAGGTGGCGGCACTGCTCTACGCCGGTTCGGCGATTGGCGCGGTTTTTGCCGGTGATCTGATAACCCTGTTTTTCTATTGGGAAGGGACAGCGATTGCGTCCGTTTTCCTTATCTGGGCACGTGGGACCGAAGGTGCCTATGCAACAGGGATGCGCTATCTGATCATTCAGATCGGATCTGGGGTGATCCTTCTGGCAGGCGCTATCCTTTACCATACGGAAACTGGCAGCTTCGCCTTTGAGCAAATGGTGCTGGGGTCGCCTGCAACTTGGCTTATCTTCCTCAGCTTTGGGATCAAATGCGCCTTTCCGCTGCTGCATAACTGGCTGCAGGACAGCTATCCTGCGGCCACCGTGACCGGTACGGTGATCCTGTCCGCCTTTACCACCAAGCTGGCGGTCTATGCGCTGGCTCGCGGCTTTGCCGGGACCGAAATCCTGATCTATATCGGCGCGGTAATGACCCTGTTCCCGATCTTTTTCGCCGAAATCGAAAATGACCTGCGCCGGGTGCTGGCCTATTCCCTGAACAACCAGTTGGGGTTCATGGTTGTCGGCATTGGCGTTGGAACCGAGATGGCGCTGAACGGCACGGCAAGCCACGCCTTCGCCCATATCCTTTATAAGGCGCTTTTGTTCATGAGCGTCGGGGCGGTTCTGTTCCGTACCGGAACCTCAAAGGCATCCGAGCTTGGCGGACTTTACCGGACCATGCCCCTGACGACGATCTTCTGTCTTGTCGGCGCGGCGTCGATCTCGGCCTTTCCGCTATTTTCCGGCTTTGTCACCAAGTCGCTGATCCTCGATGAAACGGCGGCAGAGCATTACCCTGTGATCTGGGCGGTGCTGGTTTTTGCCTCGGCTGGGGTTCTGTCGCATTCGGGGATCAAGATCCCGTTCTTCACCTTCTTTGCCCATGACAGCGGTATGCGCCCTAAAGAGGCGCCGACCCATATGCTGCTGGCAATGGGACTGACGGCATTTCTGTGCGTCTTCATTGGCGTCTACCCCGATCCGCTTTATGCCTTGCTGCCCTATCCGGTTGAATTCCATCCCTATACGATGAGCCACGTGGTGGGACAGTTACAGCTCTTGTGTTTTGCGCTGTTGGCCTTCGGTGTTCTGATGCGTACAGGCATTCATCCACCGGAAATTCGCGCGATCAACCTCGATACCGACTGGACCTATCGCCGTATGGCGCCGTCAGTGATAGCCATCATGGCGGTCGGTGTTTCCCGCATCTGGACCAGATGGACGCGTTTCGGCAGCAGCACGATTACCCGGATGATCTCGGGGCTCTATCATTCCACCGGGCCAGAGGGGCGGTTTGCCCAGACATGGCCTACCGGTGCGATGGTGCTTTGGATCGCGATCCTTCTGGGTGTGACGCTGATACTGAATTTCGCAAGTCACGGCTGATGGCCGGCGTGCCATCTCTTGCCGAGGAAATTGCGGCCTGCCGTCTTTGTGCGGCCGATTTCGCGTCAACCGCCACCAGTCACGAACCGCGGCCGGTGGCGTGGTTTCGGCAGGGCGCGCGTATCTTGATTGCGGGGCAAGCACCCGGCGCACGGGTCCACGCGTCGGGCAAGCCCTTTACCGACCCGTCGGGTGATCGCCTGCGCGACTGGTTGGAGCTGAGCGAGGAAGAGTTCTATGACCGGGACCGGCTGGCTATCGTACCCATGGCTTTTTGCTTTCCGGGATATGATGCAAAGGGTTCCGACCTGCCGCCGCCGCGTCGATGTGCGGAAACATGGCGGCGGAGAGTTTTGAATAGCCTGCCCAACCTTCAGGTGATCCTGCTGATCGGGGGCTACGCGCAGCGTTGGCATCTGGGTGCCGAGGCGATCAGGGGCGGCGTCACCGCAACTGTCGCCCGGTGGCGTGACCATACCCCGGGCACCTTCTGTCTGCCCCATCCATCCTGGCGCAATTCGGGCTGGCTAAGGCGCAATTCCTGGTTTGAAGCCGATCTTTTGCCTGTCGTGCGGGCGCAGGTGCGTGCTGCGATGAACCATGTCTGAGACGCTTTTGGACCGCGCGCATGCGGCGATGGAGGCCGCACCCAACGATGACGATGCGCGGTTACGTTTCTACCACCGGGTCGCAGATGCCGAGCTGTTTTTGCTATTGGAATCTGAACCGACAGGCGACGATATCACACCCAAGCTGTTTGAACTCGATGCGGGCCGTTTCGTCATGGCCTTCGACCTCGAAGAACGGTTGGCGGAGTTCTGTGAAAAACCCGCACCCTATGTCGCGTTGCCGGGCCGTGTGATTGCTGGCGCCCTGGCCGGTCAGGAAACCGGGATCGGGTTGAACCTTGGTGTCGCTCCTTCGGCATTTCTCATGACGCCAGAGGCGTTGGAATGGCTCACCGGGACATTGGCCGAAGCGCCGCAGCTGGTTGAGGCCCGGCCCATGTCGTTCAGCGCACCAGCCGGTTTACCCGCCATTCTGATAGAGGCACTTGAAAACCGGTTTGCAGAGCTTCCCGGAATTGCAACATGCGCGCTTCTTGCCAGCGTGCGCTATGAGGGGGGGCGGCTGGGGCATATTCTGGCTTTTGAGGGGGCCGATACGATCAGTCAGACGGCGCTTGCCAAAACCGTGTCTGAAACACTGGTTTTTTCCGGTGTTGATGCAGGTGAACTGGACGTCGCTTTTCTTGCAGCCGGCGTTTCAGGACCCGAGGGTTTGCGCCGCGTGGCTCACCGCTTTGACATACCTGCGGGCCAAGTTGTACCCGCGCCTATCAGCAATCCTTCTGCCCCCGGGATGGACCCAAGCCGACCGCCGAAACTGCGCTAGCGTCCCCGACAATCAATAGCCACGTGCCCGATCAACCAGATGCAGCAAGCTTTCACCTGCCTCGCCCCGGCGAATGTTTTCGGCCACAACCCGCGCCGCACTTCCCGCCCGGGTATCGGCGGCGATATGGGGGGTGATCGTTACCTTGGGGTGTGCCCAATAGGGGTGATCCGGGGGCAGGGGTTCGACCCGGAATACATCGAGCGTCGCATGGCTGATATGCCCGGCGTCCAATGCGGCCAGAAGCGCGTCATCGTCAATTAACTGCCCGCGACCGGGGTTGATGATCACCGCCCCGCTTGGCATCAGCGCCAGCCTTTCGGCGTTCAGCAGATTGTCAGTGTCCGGCGTGCGCGGCAGAAGGGTGACCAGAATATCAGCGCAGGCCAGCGCCACAGACAGGCCTTCATCGCTCCAGACACATCTGAGACCGGGAATGGACTTTTCTGTCCTGCTCCATCCCGTAACCGGAAAATTCAGTGCGGTCAGAGCCTGCCCGGCAGCAGATCCCAATGCGCCCATTCCCAGAACGGTTACCCTCCGTTGCCGTGCCAGTGGGGGCAAAACCGTGTTGCGCCAGATACTGTCTTGCCCGTGGATATGAGCATCCATCCCCAGATGATGGCGCAGTACGTGGCCTACGACATATTCCACCATCCCCTCGGTCAGTTCATGATTGACCATCCGGCAGAGCGGCTGAGTCAGTGTCGGATTGGTCACGATGCGTTCAACGCCAGCCCAGAGGTTCAATACTGCCTTGCAGTTCTGGTATGGCGAAAAATCGAATTCACCACGGGTTGGGGCGTAGATAAGATAATCGACCCTTGTCGGATCCGGTGCCTCGGGCGACAAGGCGACATCAAGCCCTGCCTCGGCGAAAGCGTCGCCAAGTGGTCCTTGATACTCGGCCCAACTGTCGGAACCGGCGGCGAAGAAGACATTGATGGTCATGGATTACCTCGGGCGGTGAACATGTGCGCTTTGGACCAAGCCGAAAGCGCCCAGAAGGATGATCATTGCCGTACCGCCATAAGACACCAGCGGCAATGGCACACCGACAACCGGCATGAGCCCTGTCACCATCGACATGTTCACGACAAAGAACAAAAAGAAGGTTCCTGCCACGCCATAAGTCAAGAGCGAAGAAAAACGGTCGCGGTTCGACATGGCCGACATGATGCAAAAAACCACGATCAATACATAAAGTGCCAATAGCGACAGGCCGCCGACAAATCCGAACTCTTCGGCCAGCGTCGTGAAAATGAAATCGGTGTGTTTTTCGGGCAGGAAATTCAGTCGCGACTGTGTACCTTGCATGAACCCTTTACCAGCCCAGCCCCCGGACCCGAGCGCGATCTGTGCCTGGGTGATGTTGTAACCCGCCCCCAGAGGATCGCTGCCGGGGTCCAGAAACGTGTCTATCCGTTTAAACTGATAATCCTCGATCAGTTGCCAACTTGTACCCCGGCTTTCGAAAACGCCAAACACAAGGGCGATCACCAGCGCGATCACGGTGGCGAAATACCAATAGCTGACACCGGCGACAAACATCACGATGCCGCCGCCTGCCAGCAGCAGAATGGCGGTGCCAAGGTCGGGTTGTTTCAAAACCAGAAATGTCGGGATGAGGATGAGCACAACAGGGATCAGAACCCAAAAAGGGTGCGAGGTTTTTTCAGTATCGAGCCAGTCGTAATAGGCAGCCAGCATCATCACGAGACCAATTTTCATCAGTTCCGAGGGTTGAAGGCGCAAAGGGCCAATCTCGATCCATCGCTGTGCCCCCATGCCGATCGAGCCGAAAAACTCGACACCAACAAGCAACAGCAGTGCCCCTAAATATGCGACCGCTGACATATTTCGCCAGAACCAGATTGGCACCAAACCCACCAAAAGCATTCCAGACAATCCAACAACAAAGCGCTTCATCTGAGGTTCTGCCCAAACCTCGATCCGCCCGCCAGCAACGGAATAAAGCATCAGAAAGCCGATTGAGGCGACGGCAGTCAGCAAAACCACCAGCGGCCAGTTGAAGTGCAAGATCTTGCGCAGGCCCGTGGGGACGGTTTTGACATTGTATTCCAGATAACTCATGCCCTGGAACTCCCTCCTGAGGGAGCTTGCTGGTCGCGCAGCGGCAGCGCTTTGCGCTCTGCCTCAATCCGCGTCCGCTGGCTTTCCGGGTAGGCGGTCAGTGGTGGAAAGCCATCATTCAGGGCCTGCAATACGATATCGCGCGCAATTGGTGCCGCCGCGGTCGATCCGCCACCACCATGTTCCACGACGACCGAAACGGCAATCTTTGGGTCGTCAAAGGGTGCAAAGCTGACGAACAATGCGTGGTCACGCCTCTCCCATGGCAGATCGTCATTTGACGTGACGCCACGCGCCCGTTCGGCGGCAGAGATGTTCCTGACCTGGCTGGTTCCTGTCTTTCCCGCCATCCGCATCGTATCATCGACAATACGCGAACCATAGGCGGTTCCACGGCGGCTGTTGGCCACCTGAAACATGCCCTTGCGCACCGCGCGAAGATGGTTTTCGTTCAGCCCTATTTCCGGTGGCTCGGCCAGCGCCAGATCGTTGCCGTCAATCGTGCGGATCAATCGCGGCATTACGGCACGACCTGTAGCCAGTCGCGCGCTCATGACGGCGAGTTGCAGCGGCGAAGCCAGAACAAACCCCTGACCGATGCCAGAGTTGAATGTATCCCCTATCAACCAGTCCTTGCCATATTTGCGGACTTTCCAAGCCTTGTCCGGCGCAAGACCTTCGGAGATCGCCGACATGGGCAAATCAAACTTCTCACCGATCCCGAGCCGCCGCGCCATGGCCGATATGTTCTCGATCCCGGCGCGTTGAGCAATTTCATAGAAATATACGTCACAGGACTGTTCAAGGCCTTCGACCAGATCCATATGGCCGTGTCCGGCACGCTTCCAGCAGTGAAACCGCCGATTGCCAAGTTCCGTAAAACCGCGGCAATAAACCGTTTCGTCAGGTGAAATCACACCTGCCTCCAATGCGGCTAGTGCTGTCACCATCTTGAATGTTGACCCAGGTGGGTAGGCGCCCTGTACGGCTTTGTCAGCCAATGGCCGGTGGTCATCTTCGGTCAGGGCGCGGTAATCTGGGCCCGAGATACCACGTACGAACAGGTTCGGATCAAAGCTGGGCGCAGATGCGGAAGCCAGAATATCGCCGGTCTGAACGTCTATGACCATCGCGGCGGCACTGTCTTCCCCAAGGCGCGCCAAAACATAGTTTTGCAGTTTCTGATCAATGGTGATTTCTACATTTTTGCCGGCATCACCCTCTTTGCGGTTCAGTTCGCGCATCACCCTGCCGGTCGCGTTGACTTCGATCCTGCGCGTTCCAGCCTTTCCGCGCAAATCAGACTCCATCCTGGCCTCCACGCCAAGTTTGCCGATCTGAAAACGGGGGATTTGCAGCAAGGGATCCGGATCGGAGAGTTTCGACAGATCGTAGTCACTGACGGGCCCGACATAACCCAGGACATGCGCAAAGTCGGCGCCCAGCGGGTAAATGCGCGACAGGCCGACTTCGGTTGTCACTCCGGGCAATGCCGGTGCATTGACGGCCACACGGCTAAAGTTTTCCCAGCTTAACCTGTCGGCGACAGTGATCGGCAAGGTCGGGCTGCGACGGGCGATTTCCTTACGCGTTTCTTCGATATCTTCGTCTGTGAGCGGCAGCAATTGTGCCAGCCGGTCCAGAACAGCGTCGGTGTCGCCTGCGTCTTCGCGGGTGATGGTTATGCGGTAATTCTGTTCATTGCCCGCAATAAG
>Ga0224496_10001118_pt1 | contig 17126 bp, 13 predicted proteins | sample SF_Jul11_sed_USG_2_FD_168127 | JGI IMG/M metagenome (GOLD analysis project Ga0224496, IMG submission 168127) | Sediment microbial communities from San Francisco Bay, California, United States - SF_Jul11_sed_USGS_8_1 | ecosystem: Environmental > Aquatic > Marine > Sediment | place: USA...
CACATCGGCCGTGCTTTGGTCGTGCCCACCGATGTGGCTGAAGAGGCCCAATGCAAACGATTGATCGAGCAGACAGTTGAGCAATATGGGCGCATCGACACCCTGTTCAATAATGCAGGGATCACCGTTTGGGCTAAATTCGAAGATATGCAGGTGTTGACCCCATTTGAGAAGGTCATGCAGGTCAACTATATGGGGAGTTTGTACTGCAGTTATTATGCTTTACCCCATCTAAAAGAAACTCAGGGACGGATCGTTGTGGTTTCCAGCTTGGCGGGGAAAACTGGTGTGCCTTTCCGCAGCGGCTATTCGGCCAGTAAATTTGCGATGGCCGGATTTTTCGAAACCCTGCGTATTGAGATTGCCGACCATGGCGTCAGCGTTACCGTGGTTTGCCCAGACTTTGTGCAGACGGACACGCGTTTGCAAGCTTTCGGGCCGGATGGCAAAGCCCTCCAACGCAGCCCGGTGCGCGAGGGCCAAGTGATGACCGTGGATATCGCTGCCGCGATGATCTTGAAGGCTGCAGCCAACCGCAAGCGAGAGCTGTTGATGAGCCTGCGCGGCAAAGTGGGTTTATGGATCAAGCTGGTTGCTCCGGGCTTGGTAGATAAGATTGCTAAACGAGCTGTCGAGCGAGGAAAATAGCCCGCGGCTGGCGGGCAACTGAAGATTTAATCTTGAGGGTAAGAAAAAAGGCAGGGGATTTTTGGCCAATTCAATGTCGTAGATACGGCCTCATTTAAATTCAGTACAATTGTCTATTCCACCTTTCCTATTTATATTGTATAAATTTTTAATAGTAATCGCCGTTGAAAGTTAACTTGGTGAAAGACGGGTGAATATTGAATGGTCTGTAGCAAGCACGGAAAGCATGCAGTTCGTTCATTTAAAAACCCCAAAACGAGTGATTTAGTCTATTGTAAAGTAATTTATCGACCCGTATTTGTTGTAACCCGTGAGAAGAATTCGTAGTTATTTACATCACAGTCAGGCTATTCATTGCAGGGGTGAATTTTGGCGGCTTCTCAGTGAACATGAATTGATATTTCGAGGCGGCAAATATGCGGCCAATCCCTAAACTATATTTACTATAAATCTAGTTAACACCTGAACCTTAATAATCGAATAGTAATAATTTATAGCATTGTCGTCCTTACAGGGAAAATAACGGCAGGCAAGCTATAAAGGAATGCACACCATAACTAAATGGGGTTGGATGGCGCATTATGCGACCGGTTCGCCGGAGGACCAATTCAGGTTGATCGTAGTGCCTTGATTGACTTGGCTGTCAATTTTTATCTTGGCGCCAATCAGCAGGGCGCGCTCATGCATACCGGCTAAGCCGTAATGTTTTTTAGCCAACAAACTTTCAAAATCGAGGTTTTGATCAGCGGAAAAGCCGGTGCCATTGTCTTCAATCACTAACTGCACGATTTGGTGATCCACCATGCCATGGATCTTTACCAGGGTGGCTTGGGCATGATTCAGCGCATTTTCGCAGGCTTGCTGCACGATGCGGAAAAGATGTTGTTCTGCATTGGCATCGATGCGGCCGTCACTTTCGCTGACGGGGATCTCGACTTGGAATTTTACTTTCCCAGATGAGCGTTCGTTGAGATCATCGGCCAATTCGGTCAAGGCAGCCCTCAACCCGTAGCTCAACATTGCGGGGCGTAAGCCATGGATGATTTGTCGCAAGTGGCCGGTAAGCAGCTGGTAATTCTTCTCGATTTTCTCGGAGGAGGGCTGCTCCTCCAAGGTGACGAACATAGCGCCAAGTTGGTTGAGCACTTCATCGTGCAGGTCTCTGGCGAGGCTGGCTCTTTCCACTTCTTGGCGGTCAATATCAGCTTGGTAGAGGGTATGCAAACGCTGGGCTTGGTAGATGTTGGTCAGAGCGATGGCGGTCTGGTTCGCTAGGGTTTGTAATACTCTGATTTCGGCTTGTGAATAAAAGTCATCCGGGTCTCGTCTTCCCAAGAACCACATGCCAATCAATTCCTCGCCAATGCGCAGCGGCAGAGCCACCCGAATCCATGGAAAACGATTTTCCTCGTTTTCCTCCACGAGCAGGGGGGAGCGATATTGGGAGAGTTGGCCGTTGAGGTAAGGGATGTCTTCCCGGGTTGGGATTTGTGTTTGATCAATGTCCAAGGTGTAGAGAATTGAACATGGTTGGGTCATCTCAAACGTTACCAATGCCGATTGGCGGATGAGTAAGCTCGCCAGGATTTTCTGGGTGAGCAGCTCAATGAGGCTCTCGGTTTGCAGGCGGGTGGTAATCTGGGTAGAGTAGGTTTGGATCAATTCAGTGGGCGGAAGGGGAATGCCAAGAATGCGGCGTTCCACAAAGCGCTCAAATGGGTTGAAGGTCATAACCGCAACCAGCGCAGCGACCATGGCGGCACCAATGGTGAGGACAATGCTCTCGCCGGCCAGCTCAAAATGGTTGTAGCTGATGGGGATCAGGATCAGCAAAGCTGTGCTGAAAATAATGATAAAAAGATACAGAGATATCAGGCGGTTGGCGCGAAATTCTAACCCACCAAGCTGACGGCGGAATAGAGTGTAAAAATACGCTCCTGGGATGATGGGGAGCGCCAAAAGCGCTCCGCCTTCAACAATGGCAGGGAGCGTAGTGAAAAGGTAGGCGACACTGATGCCCATGGACGGGGTTAGTGCCAGCGCAGTGGCAATCGCTAACAAGCGCATGTCCCGGCGTTGGGCGGATTGGAACACAGCGTGCAGTACCAAAAATAACAAACTGCCGGTGATTGCTAAGAGAAATCCTGAATAATAGGTGCTTGCTGGGAGAAGCTGAAACCACTCGGAAACAGCTAATACAATGCCGAGAAGATAAATGCCCCACCAGAGAAAAGACGGCAGCCTTTTGAGGGGTTTGGGGAATACCCAATGCAGGTGAAGATAAACTGGAAGACATAGCCACACAGCAGACCTTAAGACAATTGCGCTGTACCAGACATGGGAGCCGGAAAGGCCGCTGCCAGCGGCCAACCATATCGCGGTGAGAAAGTTGAAGGCGGCCAGCAGCTGCCAGCGCGAATCTTTGGGCCGCACGAAAAGTAAGGTGACCAATCCAGCGATCCAAAATATATAGGCCAACCACCACTCGCTGTAAATCCGGGCAACCAACTCCCTTTGGTTTATGCCTGGATATTCCCAAGGAATGGTGAGAGTCTCGCCAGCACGCTCCACGGTGATTTGAACGATTTCTCCAGGTTGTGATCCTTCAAAAAACTCTTGCTTTAGGTCCGATTTAAAATCTAGCCAGGATACATTGCCAATCTGTACCAGACGGTCATCGAGTTGAAGGGAATTTTCGGGGGGAGGCTGCAGCAGCAATTGAGTGATACTGCCGTCGACCGGGTGAAATACAAACCCGGCATAGGGCACTTCAAAAAGTTTGGCATATGAAAAGGTAATGAGCACCACAAAAACTATCCATGGCAGAGTGCGTTCGATGGTGAGAAAGAATTTATCAGGGTTTTTCATGAAAAGCCTTTGATTGCCGGTTTAATTTTTATTAATATGACTATTATAATACTAAAAGGAGGTGGTCGTTTAGCGATTACCCGACTACTGCATTTTTAAGGGGTATTTTTGCCACTAAAGATTTGATTAACAAAGGAGATTTTATCATGTCGAGTATGCAAATGTTCCACAACGAATTGTTCTCAGACCGCAGCAGTGCTGATGAATACACAAAAAGCTTGGCCACTGTATCCCGCGCAAGCCTGGAAGAAATGGCTGCTTTGGAAAACGATTTAGCCTGGACTTCCTGGGGCGTAGACGAGGACACACAATCCTAATTTTGTTAATTCCAAATTAGGGATAAAATAGCCGGGGCTGACCCCCCGGCTATTTTTATAGGAGCAGCGATGCAAATATTTTCCAGCGCAGCAGAGTATTTCAGGAAACTATCCATTGCTAAAGACTGGCCTGAAATGCAGCACACCTTTGAGAAATTGGCGGCGAAGGAACCACGCGGATGGGCGCTGCCGCGCGTATCTGGTGAGGCGCTTGGCGCCAAGCAAGAGCAGCTAATTCCCGCCGTTACGGCGATTGGCTGCCTGCAAATCAGCATCATCTTGATTGATGATATGCTCGATGATGACCCGCGCGGCGAATATCACCGCATCGGCCCTGGAGCTGCCGCCAACCTGGCATCGGCATTTCAGGCGGCTGGTTTACAGGCCATCGCCGAAAGCGACGCGCAGCCGCAAGTGAAGACAGCCGTGCAGGCCAGCCTTAACCACATGATGCTGATCACCGCCCGCGGCCAGCACCTCGACGTTACCAACCCGGATAATGAAGCCGCGTATTGGGAAATGGTGCGTACGAAAAGCTCTCCATTTTATGGCGCTGCCCTGCACTGCGGGGCTTTATATGGCGGCGCCTCGGTTGAGCTTGCCGAGCAGATCAATTCATTCGGTGATCTCTATGGCGAGATCATCCAGATCCACGATGATTTGAACGATACCATGGCGATCCCGGCGAACCCGGATTGGATCGCGGGGCGTTTTCCTCTCCCGGTATTGTTCGCCTATGTGGTGGACCATCCCGACCGCCAGCATTTTCTGGCACTCCGTGAGCAGGTCAGCGATAACGAGGCGCTAAAAGAAGCCCAAAAGATTCTCATCCGATGCGGTGCGGTTAGCTATTGTTTGGACCAACTGATCCAGCGCTATGAAAAGGCCAAACGCGATCTGGCGGCGATGCCCTTACAGCAGCGCGCGGAAATGGAATTCCTGCTTGAGGAAGTTGTTGACCCCATCCGTAAATTGATGAATAAAATCGGCGCGACAATTCCCGCTGCGCTAAATAATTGAGGTTACTTTGAGTCTGATTCGGGGGTAAAGGGGGTGATGAGGCCCAGGCCGCGTGCTTTGCTGATTGCAGCGCTGCGGTTGCGTACTTTCAGGCGGATGTATGTGTCCGAGAGCAAATTGCGCACAGTTGAGGGTGCAATATTAAGCTTGTGGGCGATCTCGGCGGTGGTGAGGTTTGGGTGAGCGGTGCATAGGGAGAGCACTTCTTGCTGGCGCAGGGTCAGCGAGGGCGCTTCCTTCTCAAGTTGGCCGGAGATCAGGCGGTATGATTCATGCGAGAAGTAAATTCCCCCATTGGCAACTGAAGCAACGATTTCCCCTAATTTGATGATCGATTCGCGGTCATCCTTGAGGATGTAACCGCTGGCCCCGGCTTCCATGACCGACTTGATCAGGGTGCGCTGATTGTGCATGGAGATCACCAATACTGCCAATTCGGTGTGGGTGAGCAGCAGTTTAGGGATGATGTGCAGGATGGGGTATGGATTGGGGTTCTTTGCTGATGTGGGGACGCTCACATCCAGTAGCAATATATCAATCTCATGTTTACTGGTTAATGCTTCTAGCTCATTCCCAAACGAAGCTGTGGCAACGACCTCAATATTGGGAAGATTACTTAAGCGGAAGATATACCCATCTACCGTGGTTTGGTGATCTTCAAGGATCGCAACTCTTATTTTATTTTCAGACATATCCTGGTCTCTATTAGTGATTTTGATGCATAAGGATAGCAAAGATTCTATGCATGAGCAAGTGCTGAAAAGCAATTCAGTACAAATGTCTATTCACTTTACACACGACTTTAGATACACTATTTTATAGCCACCGGGGAAAACCACCACACAACCTAGACTACCAGAGCCACCAGTGGAGAGGGAAGGCTGGTGGCGCTTTTTTTCCAAATAGACCCAACAATCCATATCATAGCATATAAACCTGGGGATGGTGTTTCAGTTAAGCCTGATTTGCCTTGTAGCATGGATGAGGCGCACTCCCCTCGCTTGCGGCTCGGCACTGCTTGCCAGCCGCATCTTGCGATTCAGCACAACTTATTGTAAAGTTCTTGCATAGATAAGATTTTTGCGTGCCAAATGTGCAAAGGAGTATTGGCTATGAAAAAAATCGGGGTACTGACCGGGGGCGGGGATGCTCCCGGGTTGAACGCCGTTATCCGTGCGGTTGTCAAGACGGCCGTGCACGATTATGACTGCGAAGTGCTGGGTATCCGAAATGGGTTCGAGGGATTTTTGGAGCAAGATGGGGTCATTGATTTAGACCTTAAAGCGGTGAGCGGCATCCTGCCGCGCGGCGGCACGATCTTGGGCGCGGCCAACCGCGGCAACCCCTTTGCCCGCAAAGTGGAGCGCAATGGTGAGATCGTGATCGAGGACATTTCGGCGGAGTGCATTGCCAGGGCGGAAGAACTGGGTATGGAGGCATTGGTTGTTGTTGGCGGGGATGGCACGCTGCATATTGCCCAGGAATTTAACAACCGCGGGGTGCCTACCGTTGGCGTCCCCAAGACCATCGACAATGATGTCGGCGGTACCGATTTCACTTTTGGCTTTGACACCGCGGTGAACATTGCGACAGAAGCCTTAGACCGGCTGCATACCACGGCCGAATCTCATCACCGGGTGATGATCTTGGAGCTAATGGGCCGCGATGCTGGTTTTATCGCGCTGCATTCTGGTATCTCCGGGGGGGCTGATGTCATCCTCATCCCGGAGATCCCTTTTCATTTTGAGGCGATTTGCCGCAAAGTCACTGAGCGGAAAGAAAGCGGCCGCAAGTTCAGCATTTTGGCCGTTTCTGAGGGCGCTCATCCGGAGGGAGAGCAGCAGGTCTTCCGGCGCGCGGGAGATGAGGTCTTTGTTGCCCGGTTGGGCGGAGTTGGAGGGACTGTGGCAACCTTTGTGGAGAATGTGTGCCAGGCGGAAGCGCGTGTTACCGTGCTGGGTCATTTGCAGCGCGGTGGAACGCCGACAGCGTTTGACCGCTGGCTGGCGACCCGCTATGGGGCAGCCGCGGTGCGCTTGATCGCCAACAAGGGATTTGGGCGCATGGTCTCTTTGCAGCAAACCACAATCGTAGATGTGCCATTTAGTGAAGCCTTGGCCGTGCCTAAGCGGGTTGATATTGGGGGGGATGCAGTCGTCACGGCACGAGGAATGGGGATCGCTTTTGGTGACGAGCCTGCTGGTTGATTAACTACATAGAGCCGCAAATTTGCGGCTCTATGGTTGTGCATCGCGTTGTGGCTTGCTATCGTCCGGAAACGAGGAGGCATGCCACAACGCTGTTTTGGGTATAACTACTACACATGGGCAACACCTCCTTTTCATTAGGATGGCGTATTAAGCAACAGCCTTTTGCTGTTGGGATGACCTAAGTATTACATAACTGCCTTTTCGTGTCAACTGAGGATTTGTCTTGCCCCATTTCCATGATGGCCAAGGATTTTAATTGTGTTTTGAATATGTGCTGGATTTGGGAAACCTTGCAATTCCGCAAGGTTTCCTGTAAAATGGGAAATACATAATCGACTGCACTGGGAAAATTCAAGTCAGATTCAAAAAGGTATTTGTCATTACATCACGATAGCATTGTGAGGACTATTACTTCACAAACAAGGAGGTGCCGTTATTGCTGTAGTCCTGTAAGCCCCAATCTCTCTTTATTTTATACCCCGATATCAAAACGTTAATTTACTGCAGCACGGGGGTAGTCGAGCTTTGTTGACCCGTTGGAGATTTAATTGAGAACAATTACTTGTGGTGACTAGAGAGACACCTTGTTCTCAAAATGCCTATTTATATTAGGGAAGCAGCGGGTTGACCCATATTCTTTAGGAGAAAAAAATGAATAGAAGTAAGAAAACCATAATGGTGGTGGTGATTTTATTGGTAACCTTGCTGATTGGTTCGCAAGCTGCCCAAGCCGCGCCGCCGCCGCCGGATTACCGCCCGATGGACATCGGTTCGCGTATCCGCGATATCCCGGCGACCCGTGACCGGGTGCAGCCTGCCCCTGCAGGCCTGTTGGACAGCGCAGCAGCCAGCGCAGCTGCGGCGGCAACTGCCGATAGTTGTATCCTTGACGCCAAATTTTTCTTGGCGCTGGACGATTACTATGGCGGTTATTTCTTTGCCCTGTTTTACCTGTATGCCCAGGGTGATGACGCCCAGATTTGGGTGCAGGCCGACTTGAGCTTCCCCGCATCGCGCAACTTGCCCACACCAGTGGTCACTTGTGATCAAGCGCAATATATGCTTGGCGAGTTCGAGAACAATATCTACCCCACCGAAGTTAGCTTCTTCGGCGCCCCGGATTACCACGATGGCTCCGGCTCACTGCTGGAAGCCTGGGGTTATGTGCCTCCGGGTTATTATGATGACACCAACGGCCGCCAGGTGATCTTGGTCTCTAATGTGCGCGACGATAACTACTATACTGACTTCCCGCTTTACATTGCCGGGTTCTACTCCTCCAGCTTAGAAGCTTACTTCGACCGCAATACGATGACGATTGACGCTTTTGATTGGGAGAACCGCACCGGAACAGGCGGCAACCGACCGCACCTCTACGAGGGTGTCTTTGCCCACGAATACCAGCACCTGCTGCACAGCGACTATGACTCCGCTGAAGAGAACTGGATCAATGAAGGCCTCGCCGATTGGGCCGAATGGCTCACCGGCTACGGCATCCCCTCTGGGCATGTCAATGCCTTTGCCCGCCAGCCGGAGAACTCGCTGGTTGTCTGGGGTGACCAGGGCGGTCTGGAAATCCTGACCGACTATGGTATGGCCTATATGTATCAAGAATACATGTACCAGTTGTATGGTGCCGACTTCATCAAGGCCGAGTTCAGCAGCACTGCTCAGGGGATCGCCAGCGTGGACTCCGTCCTTGCCAGCCTGGGCATCAGTTCGTCCTTCGCCGAGAGCTTCCATGCTTTCTCGGTAGCAACCTATACCAAGGGCGCCTTTAATTTGCCGGCTCTTTCAGACTTCCAGGTGGACCTTGGCCCGGCCGGGAACCCGAACCCGGATGCGTTTGCTACCACCGGCGCGCCGCCTTGGGGCACCGACTATATCATTCTCGAAGGCTATGAGCAAATCGCCAATATGCGCTTCAACGGCTTCGCGTTCAATCCGATGGCTTGGACTTCGGACGGTGCGGCGCTCTTCAGCGGCGGCGGCGACCTGGTCGATAATTTCATGATCACCAGCGCCGACCTCAGCGGTGTCACCGGGGCAACCCTGACATTCGATACGCTCTTTGATATCGAGTACGCTTGGGATTATGGTTTTGTTCAGGTTTCCACCGATGGTGGTTCTTCGTGGATCAGCTTGTCTAACGGCGATACCTGCACCGATCTTGATCCCAATGCCCATCCCAAGGTAGCTGCTAATGTTCCTGGTTTCACCGGCGTGAGCGGTTTTGGCTGCAACGATCCGTATGCCGGGGCATACCCCACCGCTACATGGATGAGCACGAGCTTTGATCTTTCCGCCTATGACGGCCAGCAGATTCTGGTGGCTTTCCGCTATGTGACCGACTGGGCTTATAACGAGGCTGGCTGGTACGTAGACAATGTCAATATCGCGGGTGTGTTCTCATCCGATGGCTCCTCCACGGCTGGTTTCGTCAGTCTTAATGAGGCTTTGGGCATTTCCAACAATTACACCGTGACGCTGATTGGTGAGCGCACGCGTGCAGGCGCGCCCGAATACGAAAGCCTGGTGATCATGTCCGGTGGTTTCATTTCTGACTGGGCCAGCATCCGCAATTTGTTCGATAACTACAGTAAGGTGGTTATGCTGGTGACCTTCGATGCCGATCAAGGCGTCTCGGTATATGCAGAATATGACTACGAGATTGACCACCGCGGCGGTGTGCACATCAAATAGCAAACAGCAGTTTGCATAGTTAGCCGTAAAAACAGCCCGCCTTGTACAAGGCGGGCTGTTCCTTATATAAAGTAAGAAAAGGGACGGCTATCTGATTATCAAATGTAAGTCTGCCCCACTATCGAACGGTTTACCACTGAACTACATTTGGAGATGAACCGTTTTGATGTTGGTTTGGCGGCATATCCCAAGCCTGGCCTATGTTATACTCTCCGTTGTTCAAAAACAGCTTGCTAATAATTTTTTCCAGGAGATTTCCCCACATGAAAGATTTTCTGGCAGTTGCCGATTTTTCCCCCAAAGAACTGCAAAGCTTGTTAGACCTGGCGGTCGAGCTTAAGCAAGAGCGCCAGTCCACCGGCAGCAATAAACCCCGCCTGCAAAACAAAATGCTGGCAATGGTGTTCCAGAAGCCCAGCCTGCGTACGCGGGTTTCCTTTGATATGGCCATGCGCCACCTGGGCGGCGATGCTATCTATCTCTCGCCTGCCGAGATCGGCCTGGGCAAGCGCGAATCAATCGCCGATGTTGCCCGGGTGCTCTCCGGCTACGTGGATGCCATCATGGCGCGTGTGTTTGACCACACCCATGTCACCGAGCTGGCCAAATGGGCCAGCGTCCCGGTGGTCAACGGCCTGAGCGATTACAACCATCCCTGCCAGGCGGTCGCCGATGCTCTGACGATTTACGAGCGTTTTGGCAAGCTCCAAGGCTTGAATGTCACCTATGTTGGGGATGGCAACAATGTCACCGTTTCTTTAATGCATATTTGCGCCAAATTGGGCGCCAACTTTACGGTGGCCAACCCGCCTGGCTTTGATATGTCCGAAGATGCCATAGAGCTGGGACATGAGTTTGCTCAGGCCAGCGGGAGCACGATTACGCTGCTGCAGGACCCAAATGCGGCAGTGCAGGGCGCAGATGTGATCTATACCGACACATGGACCAGCATGGGCCAGGAGGAAGAGGCCAAACAGCGCGAGGCGGTCTTCCCGCCCTATCAAGTCAATGCTGCCTTGGTCGCCCAGGCCAAACCCGAGGCCATTGTGATGCACTGCCTGCCGGCCCACCGCAACCAAGAGATCACTGATGAGATCGCCGACGGGCCGCAGTCCATGCTCTTCCCCCAGGCCGAAAACCGCATGCACGCCCAAAAGGCCATCTTGGTCAAAATGCTCACTCCATAAACCCTAACATTAAAATACCAGGACTTTGCTGATGAACACCCAAGAATTTATCCAGTTAGAAGAAAAATACGGCGCGCATAATTATCATCCCCTCGATGTGGTCATAACCAAAGCTGAGGGGGTATGGGTTCACGATGCCGAGGGTAAAAAATATCTAGACTGCTTGAGCGCTTATTCGGCCCTTAACCAGGGCCATGTCCATCCTGTTATCCTGGAGGCTTTGCAAACCCAGGCTGCAAAACTAACGCTGACCTCGCGTGCTTTCCGTAATGACCAACTGCCGCTCTTTTACCAAGAGCTTGCCGAGATGACCGGCTATGAAATGTCGCTGCCGATGAACAGCGGCGCAGAGGCTGTCGAAACCGCCATCAAGCTGGCCCGCAAATGGGCTTACCGGGTAAAGGGTGTGCCCCGCCACGAAGCCGAGATCATCACTTGTGAAGGCAACTTCCACGGCCGCACCATCAGCATTATTACCTTCTCTTCAGAGGAATTGTATAAGCATGATTTTGGCCCGTTTACCCCGGGATTTACCAACGTGCCCTATGGCGATGCCGCGGCTGTAGAAGCGGCGATCACCCCCAATACCGCCGCCGTGATGGTTGAACCGATCCAGGGCGAGGGCGGCGTGATCCTGCCACCGGAGGGTTACTTAAAGGAACTGCGCCAGATTTGCGATAAGCACAATGTCTTGCTGATTGCCGATGAGATCCAGACAGGGTTGGGCCGCACCGGCAAGCTGTTTGCCAGCGATCACGAAGACGTGCGCCCCGATATGGTCATCATTGGAAAAGCGCTGGCCGGTGGGTTTTACCCCGTTTCCGCCGTTTTGGCCGATGAACCGGTCATGGGGTTGTTCCAACCAGGAGAGCACGGTTCCACCTTTGGCGGCAACCCGCTCGGCGCTGCAGTGGCGCGGGCATCTTTAAAGGTCATCCGCGATGAAAAATTGGTCGAGAACGCGGCTGAATTGGGTGATTACTTTATGGAACAGCTCGCCGAGATCCCCAGCCCGCATGTTAAAGAGGTGCGCGGCAAGGGTATGTTGATCGGTGTTGAGCTTAAGCCCGAAGCCGGCGGCGCGCGGCGCTTCTGCGAGGCGCTGCAGGATGCCGGCATCCTCGCCAAAGAAACCCACGAGACGGTCATCCGTTTTGCCCCTCCGCTGGTGATTGACCGCCAGACGATCGATTGGGCTTTGCCGCTTATCCGCGGCGTTTTGAATATGCCTTGAACTTTAGTCAGATATCAGCACCAGCCCCGCAGCTTGTCTGCGGGGCTTTTTTTATTCTCCGGTGCGCGTAGGGTAAGGATGCCCCAGCGTGGGACAGTTGACCATCAGATTCAGGACATGTGTACATTTGAGAAAGTGGAGATAATTTGGTAGGATTGTGATAACATTGCACACTAGCCCATGTTTTTCTAAATGGCCGCTGCGCAGCATGGCCTTTGGGTGGGCGATGGCTTTAGAAAATAGAATGGAATGTGGTTCATGCTGGAGAATTGACAAAAACCCACCAATCTACGGCGCGTATTGTTTGTAACAAATGGTACAATCTACTGAGCCTAGATTGATGCATAAAGACGCTAAATTTGGAGAATAAAACTATGACAACCGAAAATGTTCAAACTGGTTCTGGCCGCGGTAAGTTCCTTGTCGCCGGCTTTATGTTGATAGCCGCGGTGATCTATTTAATCGTGACATCCTCTGCAGCTGGAGCACAGTATTTTTATACAGTAGATGAGATCAGTTCACGCGGCGATGAAATTGTTGGCAAAGCGCTGCGTGTTTCTGGTGCAGTCATCGGTGATTCGATCCAGTATGATCTCGACAGCCTAACACTGTCTTTTACTGTTGCCCACATGCCCGGCGACGAAGCCCTGCTTAACGAAGAAGGCGGTTTGGCCCTGGCTTTGCATAATGCCGTCATCGATACATCTCGTACGCGCATGCAGGTTGTGTATATTGGCGTCAAGCCAGATTTGCTGCGTGATGAGGCCCAGGCCATCATGACCGGCACCCTGGGCGAAGATGGCATCTTTTATGCCGAGGAACTGCTGCTCAAATGCCCCACCCGCTATGAGGAAGCAATCCCGGAACAATCAAATTCTTAATCGTACAACCTGGACGGTTTCCAGGAACTCAGTTATTGGTTTAAATCTGGAGTTCAAATGGTCCCAAATCTTGGTTACGGCACACTTGTAATAACTTTTATCCTTTGTATCTATGGTGTTTGGGCGGCTATCTATGGGGCGCGCACCAACCGGCCAAAATGGGTGGACAGCGCCCGCAACGCCATGCTGCTTACCTTCCCGCTGCTCACCATTGCTTCCCTATCGATCATCTATCTACTGGTCACCAACCAGTTTCAGGTGGAGTATGTCGCCTCGGTCACCAGCCGCAGCATGCCCACTTATTTGCGGGTCACCGCCTTATGGGGCGGGCAGCCCGGATCGCTGGTCTTTTGGTCGTGGCTGATGTCGCTGTTTGCGTCGGCAGTCACACTGAGAGACTGGACGCGTGACCGTGAGTTCTTGCCCTGGGTGATCGTGGTTTGTTTGATTACCTTGGGCTTTTTCTTATTACTGATCATCTTCTTCGAGAATCCATTTGTCTCGCTATGGGCGCTGCCCTCTGGCGAAGTGATTACCGCCATGATGAAACCACTGGGCGCGCAGGCTTATATCCCGGCGGATGGCCGCGGGCTTAACCCGCTGCTGCGTCATCCTGGCATGGTCATCCACCCGCCGATGCTCTACTTGGGTTTTGTCTCATTTGTTATCCCCTTCGCCTTTGCGATCGCCGCGCTGATCACCGGGCGCACCGATGACCGCTGGATTCGCCTCACTCGCCGCTGGACTTTGTGGGCTTGGTTGTTCCTCTCGCTGGGCCTCATCCTTGGCGGCCGCTGGGCCTATGATGTGCTTGGCTGGGGCGGCTACTGGGGCTGGGACCCGGTTGAGATCGCTGCCTTCATGCCTTGGCTCACCGGCACGCCTTTCTTGCACTCGGTGATGATCCAGGAAAAGCGCGGCCTCTTCAAGCATTGGAATATGCTGTTGATCATCCTGACCTATGATTTGGTTATCTTTGGGACCTTTCTCACCCGCTCGGGTGTGCTGTCTTCGGTACATGCCTTTGCGCAGAGTGCGATTGGCCCGTTGTTCTTTGTCTTCATCGGTATAACCTTACTGGTCTCGCTGGCCTTGCTTGCCCACCGCTGGCAAGATTTGCAGGCGGAGACCTTTATTGGGTCTTCCCTTTCTCGCGAGTCCCTTTTCTTGGCAAATAATGCTTTGTTCATCGGTATCTTGGTGATCTGTTTCACCGGTGTGATTTTCCCCTTGCTCACCGAGGGTCTCGGTTTCGTTGGAGAAGCCATTCCCAGCCTGAGCCATATCTTCACCGGACAAAAAATCACTGTTGGCCCCATTTTTTATGAGCGCGCTACGGGGCCGTTATGGGCGGGGCTGCTGCTGTTGATGGGCGTGGCTCCGCTGTCTGCTTGGCGCGCCTCGACCGCTCGCACGCTGGGTCGCGCCATTTGGAAGCCGCTGCTGATCTCGCTGATTGCCGCAGCCGCCTTATGGTTTAGCGGTGTGCAGATCATGGCGGCTTTGCTGACCTTTTGGCTGTGTGTCTTCGTTGCGGCGGTCACCCTGTACGAATTTTGGCGCGGCGCCTTGGCCCGCCGCCGGCAGAAGGGTGAAAACCTGCTGTTGGCCTTGTGGCGATTGATGGGCCGCAACCGCCGCCGCTATGGTGGATACATCATTCATTTGGGCGTCGTCCTCATGGCTGTCGGCATTATCGGCCTCGAAGTCTTCCAAACCGAGACCCAGGGTACCATCCCGCTGGGCGGCGAGATTTCGTTGGGGGGCTACACGATGCGCTATGATGAGTTGGCGGAGTTTGACACGGCCGATGGGCGCAATGTTGCCCGCGCGGAGGTGAGCGTTTTCCGCGATGGCGAATATATCCGGACTTTAGCCCCACGGCGGGATTACTATTATGAATCTCAACAGGGCATGACCATCCCCGGTGTGCGCAGCACCATCGAAGACGATTTTTACGTGCTGCTGGTGGATTGGCAGCCGATCTCTACCCAAAAAGCCACCTTTAAGATCTATCACAATCCATTGGTCAATTGGTTGTGGTTTGGCACCGTCATCTTTATTTTGGGCACCTTTGTGGCTGCCTGGCCGGAAAAAGAACCGGCTTCCTCGCGGCAGACTTTCCGCAGCAGGTATACCCCGGTTGAGGCTTAGGAGGTCAAAAGCATGACAAACAAATCATCCAAATGGTTAATTTTCCCCATAGCAGTGGTGCTGGCCGCGGTGTTGGTTGGCGCTGCTTTTGCCCAGGGCACAGGCACACCGCCGCCGCCCTCCGAGGACGAGGTCAACGCCATTGCCAAGAACATGTACTGCCCGGTGTGCGAAAGCACGCCGCTGGATGTTTGCCCTACCTTGGCTTGCGCGCAGTGGCGTGAGCAGATCCGCGAGAAACTCACCCTCGGCTGGAGCGAAGAAGAGATCTATGATTTTTTCGTGGAGCAGTACGGCGACCGCGTGCTCGCCGAACCGCCGCGCCGGGGTTTTAATTGGCTCATGTATGTCGGCCCACCACTTTTCATTCTGGTGGCCGCAATCTTCCTGGGACGCCAGATGCGTGCATGGCGCCAAGCGCCGGCACCCGCCGTTGATACTGCCGATGGCGCCGACCAAACCCCCGGCGATGATTATGTTTCCCGCATTGAAGCCGAGTTAAAAAAACGCCAATAAATTCTTTCCGCTACTGAGGCGAGAAATATGACTGAACAAAAAAACGAATCGTTTTCACCACAGCCTTCAAGCGCTGCAGAACCAAAATGGGGCGGATGGGGATTTGCGCTGGCCATGCTGTTCTTGCTGGCTCTTTTGGCGCTGGTTGGGCTGCGTTTGATCGACACCCAGCGCGGCACTGTGGCCCCCGGAGAACCGGCCCCCAACTTCGTGCTGACCACGTTTGACGGTCAGGAGATCGGCCCCGCCGATATGATCGGTAAGGTTGTCCTGGTCAACATCTGGGCATCTTGGTGCAAGCCCTGCGAGCAGGAAGCGAAAGAGCTGCAGGATGCCTGGGAGATATACGAAGCCCGCGGCGATGTATTGTTCCTTGGGGTGGATTATGCCGATACCGAGGCAGAAGCTTTAGCCTACCTGGAAAAGTTTGAGATCACCTATCCCAATGGCCCAGACCTCGGCACCCGCATATACTCCGCCTTCCGGGCGCGCGGCGTTCCAGAAACTTTCATCATCGATCAGAATGGGATCATTACGTATGTAAAAATTGGCCCTTTTGTTTCGCTGGCTGAAATCACTGAGCAGTTAGATAAATTATTGGAGCCGCTGCCATGAGCATAGGTTCTTTATTGTTGGTACTTTCCGTTTTCATCTTGGTTGTTGTGTATGTCATGCAGCCGCTCTCCCAGGATGATTCAACCGTAGTCAGCAGCGAGGACCACGAAATATCCGCGTTGTTGGCTGAACGTGACCGCACTCTTTCCGCCTTGATCGAATTGGATTTTGACCACGAAATGGGCAAGGTCCCGGAGGAAAATTATCCCAGCCAGCGTGCCGGTTTGCTGCAGCGCGGCGCCCAGATCTTGCAGGCTCTCGATCAATTCCAGGCGGCGAACCCCGGCTTGGACTTGGAAAGCGCCGCCGCTGCGGCCATTGCCGACCCCGCCGACGAATTGGAGTCGTTGATCTCCGCCCACAGAACGGCGCGCCAGGGGAAACCCAGCGGGTTCTGCCCGAACTGCGGGCAGGGCACCAAGGTTGGCGACCGATTCTGTATCCAATGCGGCAGCCAGCTCAGCTAACCGCCCGACAAAATAAAATGATGAAATATAAAAACCATCTGCTCGTTTATACCAGCCTCTTGATGACCCTCTTCCTGGCCGCTTGTAATTTCTCCTTAGCGCAGGATATTACCCCGCCGCCGGGCTACCGCCCGCCATCCTATGCGGATGGCGGGACAGCCGCGCCCCAGCCGGTGATCTTCCCACAATCGGCTCCTGATCCCGCGGCCGGCAAGGCGCTCTATGCGCAAAAGTGCCTGCCTTGCCATGGCATAACCGGGTTGGGCGATGGCCCCCAGGCGACCGAGCTGCCTTTCTCGCCAGCGC
>Ga0224496_10001119_pt1 | contig 17069 bp, 13 predicted proteins | sample SF_Jul11_sed_USG_2_FD_168127 | JGI IMG/M metagenome (GOLD analysis project Ga0224496, IMG submission 168127) | Sediment microbial communities from San Francisco Bay, California, United States - SF_Jul11_sed_USGS_8_1 | ecosystem: Environmental > Aquatic > Marine > Sediment | place: USA...
TCAGTGGAACAACCTGGCGTCGTCCGCGTCACCCAACATGGCCTTGCGCACCAGTCTGACGGGCGAAGATCCGTAGCTCAAGAAAGCGTCGTGGAAGTCTCGCAGTGAGCTGCCCGGGTGGATGGCGAGCCAGTCGTCCCGCAGCTTCATGATCATCAATTTGCCCACCGTGTAGAACAGATAGCCGGGGTCGAACGTGCCTCGCAGCGCCTCCTGGCGGGCATTCTCGGCATCGGAGAATGCCTTCTCCCGGAACAGCTGCTCCGACGCCTCGATGCTCATCCCCGCGGCGTGCAGGCCGAGCGAGGAGAGAACGCGCACGTCCCCCAACAGCGCATTCTGCAGCTCGCCAATCGCCAGCTCGGGATCGTCGTCCAGCGCTTCGTGCAGCATCATTTCTTCGCTGTAGTGCGTCCAGCCTTCCGTGAACGCATAGCTGTACGTGAACTCGACGAGCGGATTGCCGGACCGGTTGGAACGCAACGTCTCCAGAATATGGCCCGGCCAGACACAGTGCGTGGACGTCGACATGAGATCGGCTTCAGACTGAATGTACTGTTGCTGCTCTTCCGTCGACCAATCCGGATCGGGCGGGGTGATGTAGTAGATCGATGGCACGGCCTCCTCGTGCGGTCCCGGGACGGAAATGTAGGCCGTCCCGGAGCGTTGGTGCGGAGGCGACTCCGCCACGATGACCACTGCGTCGATTGGAATGGAGACGATGCCGCGCTCCAGAATGAGTTGCTTCAAGCGATCCAGCTGCCGCCTCGCCGCTGCCACGGGCCCGTCCACGGGCTTCCGCGACGCCACCTTGGCTCTGCAATCCTTCAAGCTCGACCCGGGCGCGAACGACGCGCAGGCGCGTTGCAAGGCCAGCAGATTCCGCTCGAGGTCTCGCTCCGCCAGTGCTTTCAGCTCTTCGATCGGCGTATCGACGCGCTCGAAGGCCCAGAGCATCTCCGCAATCTTCTCGGGGCCCAGCGCGAACGCTTCGTTGCGCGGCGATGCTTCGATCCACTGCGCCAGATCGCGAAGCGCAGCGGCCGCCCGGTCGTTGGCCTGCTTCATCGCCGCTTGCCGCGCAGGATCGTCTACTTCGGCAAACACGTCGTAGGGGAGAGTCGTCACGAACTCCGCCAGGCCGGCGACATAGCCCTGGAATACGCCAGCGTGGCCGGATGGCATCGGTTTGAGCGTGCGCCGCATGGCGGCCACGGCTGCGGGCAGGCCCTCGACGTGCCGGGTGTACGCATCCATGCGCACGCTCAACGGAGCGTACTGGCGCGAGAGATACACGTCGGGATCGAGCGGGAGATAGCCGTACCAGACGTTGTTCTCCAGCACCTTGAGCGCTTGAATGTTGAACAGTTCCGTGTCGATTGCGACCGCGAGGTAGTCGCGAACCAGCCGCTGCTTCGCGCCGAGTCGCTGCGCGTCGATCGCGGCCGTCCGCCGGCGCATCGCCTCGAGCCAGGCAACCTTCGTCCGGACTCCCTCAGGGCTGTAATCGGGAAGCCGGCCGTCGTATGCGTGCAGGCCGCTGTTCACCGCAGCGGTGGGAGACAGGTCGTAGTATTCCTGGGTGAATTCGCGCAGCAGCTCGGCGAAGCCCTGCGTCGTCTCGGCTCCGGGCTGCGCGGCCCCACGCTGCTGCGACTCCGACGCTTGGCACGCTGCCGCACAGACGAGTGCTCCACACAGGGCCGTTCGCAGGGATTGTCTGAGCATGCATCGACCCTCTGGCTCGAGGCTCCGACGCGACCGAGTCTGGATTCGTCGCGCGGCAACCAGTAGAGCACGGACCGGTCGCTGTCTACGTCCCTCGCCGCGGCTGATGTTCGTCTCGACCGGGCCGACCGCTCCGCGCCGCCGTCCTTCTGCGCGCGCGGCGCACCGAGTCGCTGGAGCGCGGCGCGCGCGCCCCGTGCGCAGGCTGCTCGGAGCCCATGCCGCAGCCGGCGGGTTGCTGCTAGCCTGCGCCTGAAGCGCATGGCACACGCGCTGGCAGCAGGGCACCACGCGCGTCAGACGCAGCTCATAAGTAACTGATTTTCAAGGGAGAGGTGCCGGAGTCCGGTTGAACGGGCCTGACTCGAAATCAGGTGTACTGCTTGCAGTACCGTGGGTTCGAATCCCACCCTCTCCGCCACGCCGCGCTCCCCGACCGGGCTGCGGAACGCGCGGGGCCGGCGCCCATCGGGCTTTCAGGGCTTGTGAAGCCGGTGGCCGAGCGCCTGGCGCCTGCGCAGCCTCGCGTGCTTGCGCTCGAAGCTCCAGGCGCCCAGACGGCTGCGCAGCGCGCCGATCGGATTCGCGTGCTCCACCTTGCGCGCAAGCGTGATGGAATGCGAGCAGCGCGCGTTCGCGAAGCGCGCTGAGCCGAATACGGCTTCGCGCATCAGCTGCGCGACGCCGGGAAACTGCACCGAGTCGTGGAAGGCCACGATGCCGCCCATCACGACCTTCGGATACCAGAGCTCGAGATCCAGGCGGACGCCCTCGTAGGAGTGATCCCCGTCGATGAAGAGGAACTCGATCGGCTGATCGAAGCTCGCGATCGCCTGCTCGGAGCGCATCGCGATCGGCGTGACGAGCTTCTCCACGCCGGCGGCGCGTATGTTCTCGAGGAACACCTCCTGGTGCCTGCGTCCGTCCGGTCCCGTGCGCTCCCACGGATCGACCGCGTACACGGGTGCAGCACGTCCGGACAGCGATCCGCACGCGATCCACACCGTCGACTTGCCGCGATGCGAGCCGATCTCGACGATGGCGCCCCGGCCTCGCGCAGCGCGAGCCAGCGCGAAGAGCAGACGGCCTTCCCGGAGGTTGAGGAAGCCCTCGACGCGCGCCGCCTTCTGCTCGGCCAATTTCATCTGCATCGCCCGCGCTCCCGGCATTCGCTCCGCCGCCCAGGCTACCACAAGCGGGCGCCGGAGAACCGCGCACCGAACGGGCGCGGCGCGGGGAAGCGACGCGATCAGGCCGCGCGTGCCAGCGCGTCGAGCACGCGGGCGAACTCGGCCTCTGCGCGCGCGAACACGCTCTTGGCGTGGGCGAGGTCGCCGCCGCGCCCCATCACTTCGAGCTCCGCGAAGAGCTCGCCCAGCGCGGACGCACCCACGTTGCGACTGCTCGACTTGAGCGCATGGGCGCAGGCGTTGATCCCCTCCGCGTCGCCCGCCTCCACCGCGCGGGCGAGATCTTCCATCTGCTCGACGGCGCTGCTGCGGTACACCGCGAAGAGATCCGCGAGCCCGCGCTCGCCGCGGGCGCCCAGGATCCCGCGCAGACTCTCGAGCACCGCGGCGTCGAGCGGCGGCGCCTCGGCAGATCGCCGCGCCGGCTCGCCGGCCGCCTCTTCGCGCCGCTCGGCGGGCAGCTCGGGTCGGGGCGCCGGTGCCTCACCGGGCTCGCCCAGCCAGCGCGCGAGCAGCGCGTGAAGCGCCTCGAGCCGAAACGGCTTGCTCAGATAGTCGTCCATGCCCGAGGCGACGCAGCGCTCCCGATCCCCCTCGACGGCATTCGCGGTGAGCGCGACGATGGGAATGCGCTCGCCGCCGCCCGCCTCGGCTTCCCGGCGCCGGATCGCCGCGGTCGCCGCGAAGCCGTCCAGCACGGGCATCTGGCAGTCCATCAGCACCAGGTCGTAGCGCGACGCCGCCAGCGCATCGAGCGCCTCCAGGCCGTTGCTCGCGGCTTCGAAGCGACAGCCGATCCGCTCCAGCATCGCCGCGGCGACCTGCTGGTTCACCCGGTTGTCCTCCACCAGCAAGACGCGCGCGCCGAGCGGCGCGAGGCGCTGCCGCACCACCCTCGCCGAGGGCACGCGTTCGCTGCTGCCCCGTTCGAGCGGGACGCTGAACCAGAAGGTGGAGCCGACACCCGCCTCGCTCTCGAGCCCGATCTCGCCGCCCATCAGCTGGACGAGCCTGCGGCAGATGGCGAGCCCGAGCCCGGTACCGCCGTACGCGCGCGTCGTCGAGGCATCCGCTTGCGAGAAGGACGAGAACACCTCTGCCTGTTTCTCCGGCGGAATGCCGATTCCGGTGTCGCGCACCGCAAAGCGCACGCGGCAGCGCGCCGCGTCGCACGCCTCCGCCGTGACTTCGACACGCACGCCACCCGCCTCGGTGAACTTGACGGCGTTGCCGATCAGATTGAGCAGGATCTGGCGCAGTCGATGCGGGTCCCCGACGAACACGGCGTCGATCTCGGGAATCACGTCGCAGTCGAGCGCAATGCCGCGGGTCTCGGCGGATCCGGCGAAGGTGTTGACCGCGTTGTCGACGAGCTGTCTCAGCGAGAAATCCCGGGACTCGAGCACGACGGCGTCCGCCTCGAGCTTCGAGAAGTCGAGGATGTCATCGATGATGGAGAGCAGCCCGTCCGCCGAGCTCTGGACCGTTGCCGCCAGGCGCTGCTGCTCCGCGCTGAGCCCCATGCCCTCCAGGATTTCCATGGCTCCGATCACGCCGTGCATCGGCGTGCGAATCTCGTGGCTCATGGTTGCGAGAAATTCGCTCTTCACGCGCGCCATCTCGAGTGCGGCATCCCGCGCCTCGGCCATCTCGAAGCGGGCCTGCTCGAGCTCGCTGGTCAGCGCGTCGAACTGCTCGGCCAGCGTGCCGATCTCGTCTGCGCGGCGCAGCTCGAGCCTGCGCGACAGATCGCGGCTCTCTCGCAGCGCGTGGATGTGTCGCGTGAGCCGGGAGATCGGAACGACGAGCAGCCATCGGCTGAAGAGCCACATGGAGACGACCGGAACGAACGCGGTCAGGGCGCCGAGCAGCAGTGCGAAGCGCACGGCGTCGAGACCCACGCTGGCCGTCTCCCGCGACATCTCGACCTCGAGCCGGTAGGCGGGCTCGCCGTAGATGTCCTCGATCTCGGTGTCGACGATCTGTCGATTGCCGCGGCGCTCCTGGTGCGAGCCGGCCGCGGCGCCGCGCCCGGGCGATTCGGCGCCGGAACGCCCCTCGATCGGCACGAACGAGACGACCGCGTCCACCTGCCGCGCGAGCGCGCGCTGCTGGGGCGCATCGAGCAGGTGGCCGAAGACGAGCGCTCCCGCGCTCGGCCCCTCGCCCTTCTCCGTGAGGATCGCGCGCGACACCACGAGCATCGGCCCGCGCCGCGTGCGCAGCACGCCGCGCACCGCGGTCGCGCGCGATGCTTGACGCACCACGATGCCGTCGGGAGCGAAGGGCTCGATCAGGAGGTCTTCGAGCGGCCGCGTCGCATTCGCGGCGGTATCCAGGAACTGGCCCCAGAAGAGCTTTCCCTCCGCGTCGAACAAGAGGATGAGATTGAGATCCATCTCGAAGAACGAGTAGTCGTAGAGATTCCGCTCCGCGAAATCGGACTGCTCGCCCTGTACGTAACTGCGCAGGTCGTTCCACTCGGCCCAGTCGTGATTGATCGCGTCGATGTGCATGAGCAGCGCATCGAGCGCCGATTCGACCCGCTCGAGCGTGTTCTCGGCGGCTCGCCTGTCGACCGCTTCGAACCTGGGATTCACGAAGCGCACGAGGGCCGCAGAGATGAGCAGCATGCACATCGCCAGAACGGCTACGAGGAAGACGATGATCTTCTTTCCGAGTGACATGGAATCCGCCGGACCGCGCGCGATTTATGGCGAGGACCTGGCCGCCGACCGGTTGGCCCAGCCCGATTCGCAGCATCCAGGCGAAATCCGCCCAGACCCGGCCACCCGCGTGCATCGGCTTGCGCGGCGTGCAGCTTGATCGCCTATCTCGCGCAGCGCAGGGCAGATCCAGGCTTGGCACGCAGTGCGTCAAGAGGGCCGACGCGGCACTGCGTGGCCACTCCTCCACTTTCCGCAGAGAGCCCGCTCATTCGCATACGCAAGACACGCATCTGCATGAACGCGTGACCCCCCCGCAGGTGCGATTGCGTTTCGGCAAAGAGTAGGAGTCGGTTCGCGGAGTTCTGCAAGAATCGTGCGTGCGCTGCATGCAGCGCGCGCAGACCCCCCTTGACCACCTGGCGATCTGCCTGGCAGGATTCCCTGCCGACTCTTGGAAAACCCTTTGATCGACAGGAAACGCGTATGACACGATCTCTGAAGAAATCCAACGAACAGTTCCGACGCGCCGTCAAGCGCCTGCCCCTCGGCGTCGCCTCGAACTTCCGCTACTGGGGCGAGGAGCGCACGATCTACGTCGAGCGGGGCAAGGGCGCCCGTCTCTGGGACATCGACGGCAACGAGTACATCGATTACCGCATGGGGTACGGCCCGGCGATTCTCGGCTACGCGGATCCGCGCGTCGACGCAGCCGCGCGCGCCGGCATGGACATCGGCGGCGTGTTTGCGCTCGCGACGGAGCGCGAGCTCGTCGTGGCCGAGCGCATCGCGAAGATGGTTCCGTCGGCCGAGCTCGTGCGGTACTCCAACTCGGGCACGGAAGCCGTGATGGCGGCGCTCCGACTCGCCCGCGGGTACAGCGGAAAGCACGGACACATCATCGTCGAGGGCGGTTACCACGGCCTGTTCGACGCCGTGATGTGGCAGAGCGACATCGAGAACTGGGACGCGAGCAAGGGCGAGCCGGTCATCAAGCCCTACAGCGAAGGCGTGATGACCTCCTTCCGGGAGCACGTCTACACGGTGCCCCTCAACGACGCGAACCGACTCGAGGACGTGCTGCGCAAGAGCAGCGACAAGATCGGCGCGTTCCTGATCGAGCCCATCCAGGGCAATTGCTGCAGCATCATGTCGACACCGGAATACGTGAGGGATGCGCGCGCGCTGTGCGACAAGTACGAAGTCGTGATGATCATCGACGAAGTCAAGACCGGCTTCCGCGTGGCGCGCGGCGGCGTGCAACAGCTGCTCGGCGTCCAGGCGGACGTCTGCACCTTCGCCAAGGCGCTCGCCAACGGCTACCCCATCGCGGTGGTGGCCGGCCGCGAGGAGATCATGCGCAAGATCGGCAGGGGCGTCGCGCACGGCGGCACCTACACCGCGCACTCGGTGCCCCTGGCAGCCGCGGAGAAGACGCTCGAGATCCTCGACGAGACCGACGCGCTGGAGCAGATCGAGCGCTACGGCCGGCGCATGCAGGAAGGCATGAGCAAGGTGCTCTCGAAGCGCGGCATCGCGCACGTCTTCTCGGGCCATCCCTCGATGGGCGGCCTCTTCTTCTCGGAAGACGTGCCGAGGAACTACCGGGACTGGAAGACCAGCGACTACACCTTCTACAACACCATGGCCGGCTTCCTGCACGAGCTCGGCATCCTGTGCGAGCCGGATTCGCGCGAGCCCTGGTTCATCGCGGCCGCCCACGACGACGCCTGCCTCGCGCAGACGCTCGAGAAGTTCGAGATCGCCGTGGACCAGACGATCGAGAACCTCGAGCGCTGAAGAGGGCCCGATTGCGTTCGGGTGGTGCGCCGCCGCCGCGCGGCGGCGGCGCACCGCGATTGACCCGTCGCCACGCTACCGGTAGAGTCGGTGGCTCGCGCTGCGGCGAGCCGCGATCGCAGGGTCCCGGCCGAATACGAGTCTCGTGAACCCCGTCAGGTCCGGAAGGAAGCAGCGGTAGCGCGGCTTCGATTGCGGACGGGGGCGCCCTGCGATCCCGGCTCCCCGCAGGCAGGCACAGGAGCCGAGGCTTTCCCCCCGATGTCCTACCAGGTTCTGGCGCGCAAATGGCGACCCCAGGGATTCGACGAGGTCGCCGGCCAGTCGCACGTCACCACGCCGCTGCGCAACGCGATCCGCAGCGGGCGCGTGCCCCACGCCATCCTGCTCACCGGACCGCGCGGCGTGGGCAAGACGACGCTGGCGCGGATCCTGGCGCGCTGTCTCAACTGCGACGAGGGGCCCACCGAGACCCCGTGCAACGTCTGCGCACCGTGCCGCGAGATTGCGGCGAGCAACTCGACGGACGTGCAGGAGATCGACGCGGCGAGCCGCACGAGCGTGGACGATGTGCGCGAGCTGATCGCGGCGATCCGCTACGCCGCCGCGCCCGGCAAGCACCGCATCTTCGTCGTGGACGAGGTGCACATGCTCTCGGCCGCGGCCTTCAACGCGCTGCTCAAGACGCTGGAGGAGCCACCGCCGCGCAGCCTCTTCGTCTTCGCCACGACCAACCCCGAGAAGATCCCGTTCACGGTGGTGTCGCGCTGCCAGCGCTACGACCTGCGCCGCATCGGCGCGGGCGAGATCGTGGACCGGCTGAAGCTCATCTGCAGCTCGGAAGACGTGAAGATCTCCGATGCGAGCCTGCTCGCCATCGCGCGCGAAGCGGACGGCTCCATGCGCGACGCACAGACACTGCTCGATCAGGTGATCGCCTACGGCGGCAGCGAGATCGAAGACGCACAGGTGGCCGCGGTGCTCGATCTGATCGATCGCCGCCTGCTGCTGGCCATCCTCGAGGCGTGCGTCGCGGGAGACGCGGCGCGTGCGCTCGGCGCCTGCGCCGAAGCGGGCGAGGCGGGCATCGACGCGAAACGACTCGGGGAGAATCTGCTGCAGCTGCTGCGCGATCTCGTCGTGCTGCGCATCGCGCCCGACGCGCTGGATCTGGTGGAGGGCAGCGACGAGGAGCGCGCCGAGCTCGCCGGCCTGGCGCAGCGCACGGACGCCGCGCGCCTGCGCCGCATGTTCCGCGCGCTGCTGAAGGAGCAGGAGGAGCTGGCCTGGGCACCCCAACCCTTTGCGGTGCTCGAGATGGCCGTCGTGCGCCTGGCCGCGATGCCGTCCACGGACGAGGTGTCGCGCCTGCTCTCGCGACTCGACGCCCTCGAGCGCAAGCTCGGCGGCGCCGCCGGAAACGGGGCGCCGGACGGCGGGCCGGGAGATGCCGAACCGCCGCGCCGCAGGCCGCCGGCCACGGGCCGCCGGCCCACGCAGGCGTCGCAGCGCAGCGCAGCGGACGCCCCCATGCCGGCGGCTGCCCCCGCAGGTGCCCCGCTCCCCGTCGTCTTCGACCGCCTACGCGCCTTCACGCGCGAGGAGAGTCCGGCCATCTACGCGGCGCTCGAGGGCGGCAAGCTCCTCGCGTGCAGCGAGGGCGCGCTCGGCATCTCGGTCCCCGAGGCGTTCGCGGCGGAGCGGCTGCGCGAGAAGGCGGCGGCGCTCGAGGCGCTGGCGACGCGCTTCTTCGGCCGCGCCACCGCGGTGCGCGTGGAGCTCGTGCCCGATGCGGCGGCCCAGGCGAGCGAAGCGGCGCGACGCCCGGACCCGGAGGCCGTGCGCCAGCGGCGCCAGGCGGCGCTCAATCACCCGGCCGTCGGGCACGCGCTCGACATCATGGGCGGCGAGATCGTGGAGATCCGGCCGCTCGGAGAGGTGCGATGAATCCGTCCGAACTCACGGAATTGCTGGCCAAGGCCCGCGAAGCCCAATCCAAGCTCGAGGATCTGCAGCGCGAGCTGGCCGCGCGCCAGGTCGAGGGCAGCGCCGGCGGGGGCATGGTCAAGGCGGTGGCGAGCGGAGCGCTGCGCATCCTCAGCATCCGCATCGAGCCCAGCCTGATCGAGAGCGCGGATCGCGACATGCTCCAGGATCTCACCGCGGCGGCGGTCAACGCGGCGCTGAGCAACGCCCAGCGCCTGATCCAGGAGGAGATGCAGCGCGCTTCCTCGGGGCTCGCCCTGCCCGGCTTCGGCGGCGCTTCGAGCTAGCGGTCGCCCGTGCGCACTTCCCCGCCGATCGAGCGCCTGGTCGCGAGCCTGAAACGACTGCCCGGCATCGGAGAGAAATCGGCGACGCGGCTCGCCTTCCACCTGCTCGGCGCTCCCGACGCCAGCGTCCAGGAGCTCGCCGACGCGATCGGGCGTCTCAAGCAGGAGGTGGTGCTGTGCGAGGAGTGCTTCGATCTCACCGAGACGTCGCCGTGTCGGATCTGCCGGGACGAGCGACGCGACGCGACGCTGATCTGCGTCGTCGAGGAGCCCGCGGACCTGGCCGCGATCGAGAAGAGCGGACGCTTCCGCGGGCGCTACCACGTGCTGGGAGGCGCATTCGCCCCGATCGAGGGCGTGGGGCCGGGCGAGCTGCGCATCGCCGAGCTCGAGCAACGCGTGCGGCGCGGAAAGGTCGAAGAGGTGGTGCTGGCGACCAACCCGAACGCCGAGGGAGACGCGACCGCTCACTACATCTCCGAGCGTCTGAGACCCAGCGGCGTGCGCCTGACCCGCATCGCCTACGGGATGCCCCTGGGCGGCGACCTCGAATACGCGGATCATGTCACGGTGGGGATCTGCATCGAGAACCGTCGCTCGATCTGATCCTCAAGATCGGCGCGCGAAGCGCCGAAGCGGTCCCGGCGTCGGGTGAGTTGCCAGAGGCTCGACCGACAAGGTAGATTTCAGGCGAAAAATCGTTCCCTCCCGAGCGGTTACCGAGGCATTTGCGGATGCACGACACGCAGCTCGTGATGTACGACGAGGACTACCGCAAGATCCTGGCCGTCATCCAGCGGCTGGTCCGGGACGCGAACGCCAAGGGCATCTTCGTCGTCGATCGCAACGGGCAGCTGATCGGCGAAGCCGGGGAGATGCGCGGCGTCGACACGACCAGCCTGGCCTCGCTCACCGCGGGCTGCATCGCCGCGACCGGGGGCCTCGCGAAGCTCGTGGGCGAGGACGACTTCCCCGTCCACTTCCACCAGGGCCAACGCGACAACCTGCACATCACGCTGGTTTCGAACCGGATCATCCTCGTGGTCATCTTCGACGACCGCAGCTCGCTCGGCCTGGTGCGGCTTCGCGTCAAGAAAGCGGGCGCTGAACTCGCGAAGATCTTCGAGGAGATCTTGAAGAAGACGGAGCGGGGCAATCCGCAGGGGGGAGGGTCTCCCTTCGCCGAGATCACCGACGACGACATCGACAACCTGTTCTCTCTGTGAGCTGAAATCGATCCATGTCGTTCATCAATTACTCCTCTCGCGAGATCAACTGCAAGATCGTCTACTACGGGCCCGGCCTGTGCGGAAAGACGACGAATCTGCAGTACATCTACAGCAAGACCAATCCCGAGCTGAAGGGAAAGATGATCTCGCTGGCGACGGAGACGGAACGCACGCTCTTCTTCGACTTCCTGCCGCTCGCGCTGGGGCAGATCCGCGGCTTCAAGACGCGCTTTCACCTCTACACGGTACCCGGACAGGTGTTCTACGACGCGAGCCGCAAGCTCATCCTCAAGGGTGTCGACGGCGTGGTCTTCGTCGCCGACAGCCAGGTCGAACGGATGGAGGCCAATCTCGAGAGCGTCGAGAACCTCAAGCTGAATCTCGCCGAGCAGGGCATGGAGATCGCGAGCACGCCCTACGTCGTGCAGTACAACAAGCGCGATCTGCCCAACGCGGCGGACCTCGACGAGATGAAGCGGCTGCTCAATCCCGCCGGCGTGGCCGACTTCGAGGCGTGTGCCACGGTGGGCAAGGGTGTGTTCGAGACGCTGAAGGCCGTGGCGCGCTCGGTGCTCCACGACCTGAAGCACATGAGCGGTTAGCCAGCCCCGGCGCGCTGCTTCCCATTCGCGCGGCCCGCCCTTAGAATCCGCCTGTGTCACATGCGCGCGTCCAGGGGAGGCAGCTCTACTACGAGCTGCACGGAAGCCACCCGGGACCTGTCCTCGTGCTCTGCGTCGGCGTGGGCGGCTCCTGCCGGGGCTGGCTCCCGCTGCAGGTGCCCGAATTCTCCCGGGAGCGCCGCACGCTGATCTTCGACTATCCGGGCGTGGGCGAAAGCGAGGCGGTCGACGCGCCGTTCACCACGGCGGATCTCGCGGACACCACGGTCGCCCTGCTCGACGCGCTGGGCGTCGAACGGGCCGACGTGCTCGGCTCCTTCATGGGCGGCATGGTGGCGCAGGAGCTCGCCCTGCGGCACCCCGAACGCGTCGAGCGACTCGCCCTGGTGGGCACCTACGCGCGCCCCGATGCCAAGCGCGTCACGCTCTTGCGTCAGTGGCAGGATCTCGCACGCATGAATGCACCCCTCGAAATGTTCGTGCGCGAGCGCATCCTGTGGACCCTCCAGGACGAGACGCTCGAGCAGAAGGACCTGATCGAGTCCATGGTCGATTTTCACAGCCGCGACGGCGCCCCGCTGACCGCGGCCGTGTTCGTGCGCCAGTGCGAGGCCTGCATCGGTCACGACACGCTGGATCGCCTGCGCGACGTCCGGCAGCGCACGCTGGTGCTGTGCGGCGGGAACGATCAGCTCACCCCGCCGAAGTTCCACCGCCAGCTCGCGGACGAGATTCCGAATGCGCAGCTCGTGACGCTCAGCTACGGCGGCCACGCGGTGATGGTCGAATCGGCGGAGTCCTTCAATCGCACCGTCGCGCAGTTCCTGGCGGACGAGCGCTGAGACCGCCCGCCGGCACGAGCGTGCGGAAGGACAGGCGCGGCAGCGTCGCCGACAGCAGGGGATTGCGGGCGACGGCGGCGCGCAGCGCGCCCGCCCGGATCGAGCGCGGCCCGCCCACCAGCACGCGGTTGTCGTAGCCCGCGACCTCGATGCGCAACAGGCCGGGGAAGAGGCCGCCCAGACAGCGGGCCACGTCCGGCGCCTCGTCGATGGCGTTGCTCACCAGCAGGCCGTCCGGACGCAGGTGGCGCGCGGCTCGCGCCAGACCGGGATCCGGCAGCCAGTCGGGCTTGCGCACGGCGCGGCCCGTGCCGACGAAGACGTCTTCGAGAATCACGTCGAAGCGCCGCCGGGTCCACGCCAGATAGCGCAGCGCATCGGCGTGCACGATCTCCAGATCGAGCGCGTCCAGATCGAAGAAGCGCCGCGCGGCGCGCAGCACGTCGGCGCCGCGCTCGACGCCGACGATCCGGGCGCGGGGCGCCAGCGCCCGCGCCAGGCGTGCGACGCTGCCGCCGCCCAGGCCGAGCACCAGCACCGAGCGGCGTCGCGCCGCGGGCAGCAGCAGCAGCGGCGCGGCCAGGGCATCCCAGACGGATCCGGTGCGCGCCGTGCCCGGCGCGTACCAGGAGGCGAAGGTGCCGTCGATGTGCAGCGCCCGCCCCCGCCGCCCGCGGCGCACGCGCACGCCCGAGGCCCGCTTCGGCGCCATCAGGCTCCCCCTCGCCGCGCGCGCTGGCGCCCATACAATGAAGGCATGTCGGATCCCCTCTTCGCCAGCGGAGACCGCGAGGTCGCCCGCGTGGCGCTGCCCGTCCCCGTCGATGCGCTCTTCGATTACGCCGTCCCGGACCGGCTGGCGCGGCAGGCGGTCGTCGGCTGCCGCGTGCTGGTGCCCTTTCGCGAGCGCCGACTCGCGGGCGTGGTCCTCGAGCGCGCCGGCCGCAGCGACTTCTCCGGCGCCCTGCGCCCCATCGAGAAGGTGTTGGATACGGAACCCGCCCTGTCGCCGGCCATGCTCGGCATCCTACGCGAGGCGGCGGCGCAGGTCTTGTGCCCCATCGGCCTCGCCGTGGCCGCCGCGCTGCCGCCGGGAGCCGCGCCGCGCAGCGCCAGCGGCTTCGCCCTCACGCCGCGCGGGCACGCCGCGGTGCAGTCGGGGGCCCTGCGCGGCGCGCCGGCCTCGCTGCTGGCCACCCTGCGCGAGGGGCCGCGCAGCGCCGCCTGGCTGCGCGGCAGGCTCGCTGCCGACGCCGCGGGCACGCTGCGCACGCTCGAGCGAGATGGCCTGGTGGCGCCGCAGCGCCTGGATCTGGCCCCGGCAGGGCGCGGCGCCCGGGAGCGCCTGATCGGGCCCGCGCCCGGGCTCCAGCTCGACGCGGCCCTCGCCCAGCTCGGGCGCGCGCCGAAGCAGGCGGCGCTGTTGCGCGCGCTGGCGCGGAGCGGGGAGACGCCGCTCGCCGCGCTCGGCGCGCAGTTCTCGAGCCGCATCGCGCACGAGCTGGTGGCGCGCGGCCTCGCGACCCTGCGCGAGCGCGCGCGCAGCCACGACGTGCTGGGGGACACGCGCGTCGAGGCGCACATTCCGACGCTCACCCCGGATCAGGCCGACGCGCTCAAGCCCATCGAGGATGCGATCGCGGCGCGACGCTGCGAGACCTTCCTGCTGCACGGCGTCACGGGCAGCGGCAAGACCGAGATCTACCTGCGCGCGGTGGCGGCGGCGCTGCGCGGCGGCCGCCAGGCGCTGGTGCTGGTCCCGGAGATCCCGCTCACCCACCAGATCCTCGGGCGACTGCGGGGTCGCTTCGGCGACGATCTCGCCGTGCTGCACAGCGGACTGCGCGCCCCGGAGCGGCTCGAGCAGTGGCAGCGTCTGCGCAACGGCTCGACCGCCATCGCCGTGGGCGCGCGCTCCGCCCTCTTCGCGCCGCTCGAGAATCTCGGCGTGATCGTCATCGACGAGGAGCACGACGGCGCCTACAAGAACGAGGAGGGCTTTCGCTACCACGCCCGCGACCTCGCCGCGCTGCGCGCCGCGAGCGCCGGCTGCCCGCTCGTGCTCGGCTCCGCGACGCCGTCGCTGGAGATGCGATTCGCTGCAGACCGCGGCGCGCTGCGGCGCCTGGTGCTGCCCCGCCGCATCGGCCGGAGACCGCTGCCCGCCGTCGAGATCGTCGACCTGGCGAGCGAGCGCGCGCAGGCCCCGCGCGGGCGCAAGCTGATCCTCACGCGGCTGCTGCGGCGGGCCATGCGCGAGGCGCTCGAGGCGGGTGGCCAGACCATCCTCTTCCTCAACCGCCGCGGCTTCGCGACCCAGGTCTTCTGCTTCGAGTGCGGCCACGCCGAGCGCTGCGCCGACTGCGACATCGCGCTCGTGTACCACGCCAGCGATCAGGTGCTCCGCTGCCACTACTGCGATCACCGCCGCGCGCCGCCCGAGACGTGCTCGGGATGCGGCGCGCCGGGGACGGCGCTGCTCGGCCTCGGCACCCAGCGGCTCGAAGAAGAGGTGCGCATCCACTTTCCCGCCGCGCGCATCGCCCGACTCGACCGCGACAGCGCCGCGCGCCGTGGCTTCGCGAAGCGCGTGCTCGACGACCTGCGCGAGCGTCGCGTCGACATCCTGATCGGCACACAGATGGTCGCCAAGGGGCACGACTTCCCCGGCGTGCAGCTGGTGGGCGTGGTCGCCGCCGACGTGGGCCTGCACATGCCCGATTTCCGCGCCGCCGAGCGCACCTTTCAGCTGCTCACGCAGGTGGCCGGTCGCGCGGGGCGCGACGCGACGCCGGGACGCGTCGTCGTGCAGACCTTCGTTCCCGCCCACTACGCCATCGCGCCCGTGCGCGATCACGACTACGAGCGCTTCTACGAAGAAGAGCTGGGATACCGGGCGGCGCTGGGATTTCCGCCCTTCGGGCATCTGGCGCAGGTGCTGGTCTCGGGACCCGACGCGGCGGCGGTGGAGCGCGGCGCCGCGACCCTGGCGGATGCCTTCGACCGCTCGGAGGCGCGCGCCGAGGGCTGCGAACGACTCGGGCCCGCGCCCGCACCGCTCGCGCGCCTGCGCGGCCGCCATCGCCACCAGCTGCTCGTGAAGGGCCCGCTCGAAGCGGTCCGCCGCGCCACCCGACGGCTCGCGGATGCGCTGCCGACCCTGCCGGAGGGCGTGCAGGGCAGCGTGGACGCCTTTCCGCTGAGCATGCTATGAATTTCGCGTAGCGCGCGAGATCCGCCCGTCGCATCACACGAGAGCATTCGAGTCGCCAGCGAAGCGCGCCCTCAAGGTGGGGCGGCACTTCGGGAATCCCGCCGCGTCGGGTGGGCGCGCTGCGGGCGAAGGCTACGGCACACCGGGAGTCGGCCAGCGCATGGCCTTGCGAGACGTTCTTCAATTTCCGGACAAGCGGCTGCGGCGCGTGTCGCAGCCGATCGGCGCGATCACCGATGAGATTCGCGCGCTCGCGCACGACATGTGCGAGGTGATGTACGACGAGCCCGGCATCGGACTCGCCGCGCCGCAGGTGGGCGAAGCGATCCGGCTCATCGTCGTCGATACCGAGTGGACGGAGGAGGACGCAGAGCGCAATCCGCTGATCCTGGTGAATCCGCAGCTCAGCGAGCACGAGGGCAAGATCGTGTGGACCGAGGGCTGCCTGTCGGTGCCCGATTTCCAGGCGGAGGTCGAGCGCGCGGCGCGCGTGCGGCTGCGCGCACAGACACTCGACGGCGACGAGGTCGACATCCGGGCGGAGGATGTGCAGGCCGTCTGCTTCCAGCACGAAGTGGACCACCTCGACGGCGTGCTCTTCATCGATCACATCAGCCGCCTCAAGCGCAGCCGCTACGAGATGCGGCGCAAGAAGCAGCTGCGCCGCGAGCAGGAGGAGGAGGCCGGCGCTCAGGTGCCGGCCTAGCGCTCCTGCGCGTCGTCTTCTTCGGCACGCCGCACTTCGCGCTGCCGACCCTCGAGCGGCTGGTGGGCGGCCCGCACGACGTGGTCGCGGTCGTGAGCCAGCCGGACCGCCCGCGCGGTCGGGGCCGCGCGACCCAGCCGAGCCCGGTCTCGGAGCGCGCTGCGGCGCTCGGCCTGCCGCTGCACCGCCCGGAAGCGGTCGCGGATGCGCAGGTGTTGCAGGCGCTGCGCGCGTGCGGGCCGGATCTCGGCGTGGTGGTGGCCTTCGGCCAGTTCCTGCCGCGGCGCCTCCGCGAACTGCCCGCGTTGGGCTACCTCATCAACGCGCACGCGAGCCTGCTCCCTCGCCACCGCGGCGCGGCGCCCATCGCCCACGCGATCCTCGCCGGTGACGCGGTCACGGGGGTATCGGTCATGCGCGTCGAGCGCGAGATGGACGCCGGGGCCGTGCTGCTCGCGCGCGAGATCCGCATCGGGCCCGACGAAGACGCCGGGAGCCTCGGCGAACGGCTCGCCGCGCTGGCCGCGGACGCGATCGCCGACGCGCTCGAGCGCATCGCGGCGGGATCCGCGCAGTGGACGCCGCAGGATTCCGCCCGGGCCACGTTCGCCCCGAAGATCACGGCGGCGGACACCTGGATCGACTGGAGTGATTCCGCCCAGTCGATCGCCCGGCGCGTGCGGGCGATGGCGCCCTCGCCCGGTGCGCGCACCGTGTGCGAGGCGGAGATGCTGCGCATCCTCGCGGCGCATGCGGAGGCCGGCGCCACCGATCGGCCGTCGGGCAGCGCACGCCGCG
>Ga0224496_10001120_pt1 | contig 17064 bp, 11 predicted proteins | sample SF_Jul11_sed_USG_2_FD_168127 | JGI IMG/M metagenome (GOLD analysis project Ga0224496, IMG submission 168127) | Sediment microbial communities from San Francisco Bay, California, United States - SF_Jul11_sed_USGS_8_1 | ecosystem: Environmental > Aquatic > Marine > Sediment | place: USA...
CCTGGTTCCCCCTGATGCCGAGGTGGCGGCTTCCGCCCGGTTGCGGACCTTTGTCAACGGGCGGATGGTACGGGATCGGATGATTACCCACGGGGTGGGCGAGGGGTTGCACAATTATCTGATGAAAGGCCACCGGCCGGTGGGGGTCTTTTTTATCTCGGTCCCTCCGGAGACGGTGGACGTCAATGTGCATCCCACCAAGCAGGAGGTAAGGTTCCATAATTCCCGCCTTGTGCACGATGCCATCGCCGCCGCGGTCAGCCAGGCCATGGCCGCCTATCAACAGCGGCTCAAGGGGGAGATCTTTACCCCGGCTTCGGTAAAAAAAGATATAATGCCGCTCGCTCCTTCGGCATATCCAGTAGATGATGCCCTGGTGAAGCCGGTTACGGCCGAACCGGTCTCTCTTTTTAAAAGTCGAGCAGTTGTCGACATAAATCCCGCTCTCCCCAACAAAGAGCGCGCCCCCCTGGCCTCGCCCTCCGAGGCGTCCGCCCCTTCGGCGGGCTTGGCGCCGCCCGTTATTGAGGATGAGGCGGATAAAACCACGCTTGCCCCCCTGCGCTATATCGGCCAGGTGCTGGCCACTTATCTGTTGTGTGAGAGCGAGCAGGGCATGCTGGCCATTGATCAGCATGCCGCCCATGAGCGATTGCTTTTTGAAAATTTAAAAAAACAGTTTGCCGCCGGCAAGGTTGCCCGGCAGGCCCTGCTTTTTCCCAAGGTTTTTGAATGCTCCCTGGATGAGGTCGCCATCCTTCGGCGTTATGGTGATGAGATTGAGGCGCTTGGCCTTGATCTTGAGGATTTCGGCGACAGCAGCTATGTGATCAAAGCGGTGCCCGCCATCCTGGGTAAATCTTCACCCGAGGAGATTCTGGCCGGGATTTTTGCCAGATTCGCCAAGGAGGCGCAGGGACAGGCCGGGGTCAGGGCCGAAGGGGTTTTGGCGGATATGGCCTGTAAATCGGCAATTAAGGCTGGGCGGCAGTTGTCGGCCCGGGAGGCGGAAGCGCTTATCGAGCAGATGATGGCGGCGGATATCTTTTCCCATTGTCCCCACGGCCGGCCGGTTGTTAAAAGGTTTTCCGAGCAAGACCTTAAAAAATGGTTCTATCGCGGTTAGATGGTTGGCCAAAAAGGGTGGTTCTGTGATACGATAATCATCACAAAGTTAGCATCTGCTGTGGTTTGGCGCATGAAATTTCCATTGCTACATAGCTGAGCCGTAGGACAACGGACGGGGTAACAATTTGCTTTGCCTGAGGCGAGCCTCGGAGTTGGCAAGTGATTGTTCGTTGGAGCAAGCCCAGGGCGTTTATTTGCCCATTTCCACTTAACCAGTAATAGGGGAGAGGAATGGCGACTACCGGTTTATATCTTCAGTTGTTCAGCATCCATGGTCTGGTCAGGGGCCATGGTCTTGAGATGGGCCGGGATGCCGATACCGGCGGCCAGGTCAAATATGTGATCGAGTTGGCCCGGGCTCTGGCCGAGCATCCGGCGGTTGATCAGGTCGATCTGATAACCCGCCTTATCTACGATAAAACTGTTTCCAACGATTACGCCCAGCCCATCGAACCCCTTTCCGAAAAAGCCCGCATCGTCCGTATCCAGTGCGGCGGCCGCAAGTATATGCGCAAGGAGCTGCTCTGGCCCCATCTTGACGAGATGGTGGACAAGACCCTCAAATTCATCAAAAATTCCGGGCGCATTCCTGATATCTTCCACGGGCATTATGCCGATGGCGGTTATGTGGCCAGTGAACTGGCCAGTATCTTCGGGGTGCCCTTGATATTTACCGGCCATTCCATGGGGGCGCATAAGAGAAATAAACTGCTGGCCGAAGGGCACAGCCCCGAAGAGATCAACCGCCGCTATAATATCGATCACCGGATCAGGGTTGAGGACCGGGTGATCAAGGATGCCGAGCAGATTATTGTCAGCACCAACCATGAAATCGACAAACAGTACGGCCTGTACAAGAACTTTACCGCGGGCCGCTATGCGGTAAATCCTCCGGGGATTGACGTTGAAACCTTTTATCCCTATTACGCGCCTCAGCTCGATGCGGAGGCTGGTGATGAAGCGACCCGGCAGGCCCGGGTGGTGTTGCTCAGCGAGTTGCACCGGTTTTGGGTTAACCCGCAGAAACCTTTTGTTTTGGCGCTCTGTCGGCCTGATCAACGCAAGAATATCTCCGGCCTGATCACCGCCTATGGCGAAGACAAAGACCTGCAGGCCATTGCCAACCTGGCCATCTTTGCCGGGATTCGTAAGGATATCGCGGAGATGGAGGAGAACGAGCGCAACGTCTTAACGGAAATGCTGCTGCTCATGGACCGCTATGATCTTTACGGTAAACTGGCTATTCCGAAAAAGCATGATTTTTCCATCGAGGTGCCGGAGTTGTACCGGTTATGCGCCGACAGCCATGGGGTTTTTGTGAACCCGGCCCTGGTGGAACCCTTCGGCCTTACCCTGATCGAAGCGGCCTCCTGCGGTTTGCCGATCATTGCCACCATGGACGGCGGGCCCACCGATATCATCGGCAACTGTGAAAACGGGATTCTGATCGATCCGACCAATAGCTCGGCCATTGCCGCGGCCTGCCGGAAAATTCTGGTGGACAAGGAGTTGTGGGAGTTTTATTCCGGCAACGGCATCAACGGGGTGCGCAAGCATTATTCCTGGCCTTCCCATTGTAAGCGCACCGTTGAGTTGATCAAAAAGGTACGGGCGGAAATGCCGGCCTCCCTGGAGGCGCCGGCCACCAGCAAGCCCAGAGCTTTCGGCAGCCGCCTCACCCGGGCAAAACGGCTGTTGATCACCGATATCGACAATACCCTGGTGGGCGATCCGGATGCCCTGGCTGCATTGCTCGGGGTGTTGAAAGAGAACAGGGCCAATATCTGCTGGGGGGTGGCCACCGGCCGCTGCCTGGAAAAAACCCTCAAGGCCTTGCAGGAATACAAGGTGCCCAAGCCGGATATCATTATCTGTTCGGTGGGCACCGAAATTTACTATGGCCCGAGTTTTACCCTGGACAAGGGCTGGCAGCAGCATATCACCTACCGTTGGCGACCGGAACAGCTCAAGAGTGAGCTGGGCCGGCTCGATTTTCTTACCCTGCAGGAGGAGATCGCCCAGCGGCGCGCCAAGATCAGCTACTATGTCGACCTAAAAGCCGATCCGGATTTGATTGCCAAGGTGCACCAGGCCCTGGAGCAGAAAAAGCTGCGGTATAATCTGGTCCATTCCCTGGGCCAGTATCTCGATATCCTGCCCTATCGGGCCTCCAAGGGCAAGGCGATCCGTTATTTGAGTTATAAGTGGGAAATCCCGTTGCCCAATATCATGGTCTGCGGAGATTCGGGCAAGGATGAGGAGATGTTGCGCGGGGACACCAAGGGCGTGGTGGTTGGTAATTATGTGGAAGAGCTGGAGCGCTTGCGCAGCTATAAACGAATTTATTTCAGTGAGCAGAATTATGCCGCCGGCATTCTTGACGGCATCGCCCATTATCGTTTTCTTGAAGAAGGAGCAGGTTGATGGATAAGAGCCTGGCCGGTTTTATTGATGAGCAAGAGGTGCCGCTCCTTATGGCGTTTTTGTTTGCCATGCCCAGGCCGCAAACCCCGATCATTCTGCGCAATGATCTGCTGCTCGCCTTTCAGGATTTCTCCGACGCCCATGTTGATGGGGGTTCCCTGCACAGCTCCTGGCGTTTTTTGCGGAAGGTCCAGGAGATCCTCTGTCTCGACAACGCCCTGGTGATCGTGCACCGGCACAGAAAGGCAACCTCCCGCATTTACCGGCTTGAGGCGGGTTCCGATCGTCTGCTTTATCTGACGATTGAGGATTTTCTTAAGATCAAGGAGAGGTTGATCAGGCCGGATCTGCCTTATAATCAAAGGACCATGCAGCTCAACCTGGCCTCTTTTTATGATTACGGGCCCAGCCTGAAGGATCCCAATACCATCGGCGACGGCATTAAACACCTGAACCGTTATATGTCTTCCAGTCTCTCCAGCAATGGCGCCAAGTGGAACAGGGCGCTTTATGAGTTCTTAAAGCTGCATCATCTCCATGGGGTGCAGTTGCTGCTGGACGGGGATAAGGTGGGCAGCACCGAGGAGCTGGAGTCCGCCCTGGAGGATGCGGTGGATTTTCTGGAGCGCTGCGAGTTTTCCGGCGACATGGCCCGCATCAAGAAAAAAATGAAGAAACTAGGCTTTCTCGAGGGCTGGGGCGACAGTCTGGCGCGGATTTTGGAAACGCTCAACCTGTTGCAGGATATTCTTGAGCAGCCCAATGAGGAGATTTTGGAGGAATTTCTCTCCCGAATTCCCATGGTTTCCAAGGTGAGCCTTATTTCACCCCATGGCTGGTTCGGCCAGAAAAACGTGCTGGGCCGGCCCGATACCGGCGGCCAGGTTGTTTATATCCTCGACCAGGCCAAGGCCCTTGAGCAATTTTTAACCGAGGATCTGAAGCGGGCCGGCCTTGAGCTGGCTCCGAAAGTTATGATCGTGACCAGGCTCATTCCCCAAAACGAGGGGACCACCTCGGACCAGCGGCTGGAAAAGGTTGACGGCACCGATAATGTCTGGATTCTGCGGGTGCCTTTCCGGGATAGCCAAGGCGAGGTGGTGCCGCACTGGATTTCGCGGTTCAGGATCTGGCCCTATCTTGATCAGTTCGCGGTTGATGTCGAGCAGGAGTTGCGTCTGGAGCTAGACGGCCGGCCCGATCTTATTGTCGGCAACTATTCGGACGGCAACCTGGTGGCCACCCAGCTTTCCAAGAATATGGGGGTTATTCAGTGCAATATAGCCCATGCCCTGGAAAAATCAAAATATCTGTTCAGTGATCTCCATTGGCAGAATTTTGAGGCGGATTATCATTTTTCCGTACAGTTCATGGCGGATCTCATCGCCATGAATCTGGCCAACTTCATCATTACCAGCACCAGCCAGGAGATTACCGGCACCGACCGCTCCATCGGCCAGTATGAGTCCTATCAATACTTCACCATGCCCGGCCTCTTGCAGGTGACCAGCGGCATCAACCTCTTTCACCCCAGGTTCAATGTGATTCCGCCCGGGGTGAGCAATGATACCTTTTTCCCTTATACTCACAAAAAAGGGCGCAGCAAGAAAAAGAGCCGGGAGCTGGCGGCCATTCTCTTTGAAACCCAGGATCAGGACAGCCTGGGCCAACTGACCCACCCCGAATTGCCGCCTATTTTTTCCATTGCCCGGCTGGATCGGATCAAAAACCTCACCGGCCTGGTCGAGGCCTATGGCCGCAATGATAAACTCCGTGCCCAGGCCAATCTGGTGCTGATCGCCAGTGTCATCGATCCGGCGCGCTCAAGCGGCGGCGAGGAGGCGGACGAGATTCGCAAGATGCATTCTATCTTGGAGCAGTATGATCTCTATGGCAATGTGCGCTGGGTCGGCAAGTTTCTTTCCAAGGAGGAGACCGGCGAGGCGTACCGGATCATGGCGGAGAGGCGCGGGGTTTTTGTGCAGCCCGCTCTGTTTGAGGCCTTCGGCCTGACCATTCTCGAGGCGATGCACACCGGCTTGCCGGTTTTTGCCACCCAGTTCGGCGGACCGTTGGAGATTATTGAGCGCGATAAATCAGGTTTTTTGATCAATCCCACGGACCAGGAGGCGATGAGCGGTAAGATCAGTGATTTTTTTACTGACTGCGAGCAAAACGCCAAACACTGGCAGGCTTTTTCCAAGGCCGGCATGCAGCGGGCCCAGAGTAATTTTACCTGGGATCTTCATTGTCAAAAACTGACCAGGCTGACCAAGGTGTACGGGTTCTGGCGGTATTCCATTTCCCAGCAGGCCAAAACCAGGCTCGCCCAGTATTGCCACCTCCTGTATCACCTTTATTTTAAGGAACGGGCCAAGCTGATCCAGTAGTCGGGTTTGCTTGTTTATGTCGTCTTCTTGAGGAGAATTGGATGATTGTTTCGGTTGGGGAAGTGGTCTGGGATATCTTTAGTGAGGATAAGCAGGTTCTGGGTGGGGCGCCGATCAATGTCGCCTATCATCTTTCCGCCCTGTTGCCCGAGGTCCGGATCATCACCCGGATCGGCGATGATGAGCTGGGGCAAAACACCATGGCCCGCCTGGGGCAGCTTGGCCTGAATGTGGCCGGGGTCCAGCTCGACGCCACCCTGCCCACCGGCCGGGTCAAGGTTACGGTGGATGGCCGTAACGAGCCCCATTTTGATATCGTCGCCCCGGTGGCCTGGGATAATCTTGATCTTAAGCAGGCCTTGCAACAGGTCGGCGAGCAGCCCTTTGCCCTGGTTTACGGCACCCTGGCTCAGCGCGATCCCCGCAGCCGGGCGGTTATCTCCGCCCTCTGCGCCAAAGCGGATAAGCGGTTTTACGATGTCAATCTCAGGCCGCCCTATACCAGCCGGGAACTGGTCCTCGACTCACTGCAATCGGCCACCCTGATCAAGATGAACGAGCATGAACTGGCGCAGGTGGCTGGCTGGCTTGAGATTGGGCCGGGAGAGAAAAAAAATATCGCGCAAGAGATCTGTAAAAGGTATGATCTTGACGCCCTTGCGGTTACCGAAGGAGGCAAGGGCGCCTGGCTGGTAAGCGGCAATGACTATTATGCTGATGCGGGACAACCGGTGCAGGTGGCCGATACGGTGGGCGCCGGCGACGCCTTTTTTGCCGGATTGATTGCCGGGTATCTTCAGGGACTTTCCTGGCCCGAGACCTTGAGTCGGGCCAACCGGCGGGGCGGATATGTGGCCGGGCGCCATGGGGCGACCCCTGCCATGCCCAAGGAAATATAAGTGAACGCGCAGCTGGCGCGCGGTTTTTTATAATTTATAGATAAGGAAGCAGCAGGCTATGACAACTCCGGTAACGCAAACTAATTTTGAAAATCTTAAACTTGTTAATCGAGGCAAGGTTCGCGACCTCTACGAGGTGGGCGATAAATTGCTGATGGTGGCCACCGACAGGATTTCGGCCTTTGACGTGGTGATGGATGATCCGATCACCAGCAAGGGAGAGGTGCTTACCCGGCTCTCCTTGTTCTGGTTCGATTACCTCAAGGATGTCGTACCCAATCACCTGATTACGGCGGATGTCGATCAGTATCCGGCCGAATGCGCCCCCTATCGCGATCAGCTGCTCGGCCGCAGCGTGCTGGTGAAAAAGGCCAAGCCGTTGCCGGTGGAATGCATTGTCCGCGGTTATCTTTCCGGCTCTTTTTGGAGCGCTTACAAGAAAAACACCACGGTCTGCGGTTTTAAATTGCCGGAGGGCATGCAGGAGTCGGATAAGTTTCCCGAGCCTCTATTCACCCCCTCCACCAAGGCCGAGCTTGGTCTGCATGACGAAAATATCTCCTATGAACAGATGGAGGAGATTCTCGGCAAAGAGCTTTCCGCCAGGGTTCGCGAGGTATGTGTCCGTCTTTATGAGAAAGCGGCGGATTACGCCCGCAGCCGAGGCATAATTATTGCCGATACCAAGTTCGAGCTCGGGATCTATAACGACGAGCTTATCCTGATCGATGAGGTGCTCACCCCTGATTCCTCTCGTTTCTGGCCCCTTGATCAGTATAAGCCCGGCGCAGGTCAGCCCAGCTTTGACAAGCAATTCCTGCGGGATTACCTTTCCTCCCTTGATTGGGATAAGACGCCGCCGCCGCCGAAACTTCCGGCTGAGATTATAGAAAAAACCGGAGCCCGCTACCTTGAGGCCCTGGAGAAGATCAGCGGCCAGAAGCTGTAAAAGGAGGCGTCCGTACTGGTTGCTTATCGAGTTTGGATGGTAAAGAAGGTCGCGGGTATGGTGTTGGTCCCGGCTTTTAAAACGGTTTTGCTGCTGGCGATCCTGCCGGGGTTGTTCGGCTGTAATCTGTCGGTGCGGCAGGCCAAGCAAAATCTCACCGAATTTGTCATCCCCACCGATGTCAGCATCATCAGGCATCATGTCCAGTTGATCCACCAGGACTTAAAAGATTTCACTCTCCGGCTTTATGCCCGGAACCCTAAATATGAGCAAGATCCAGCGGCCCGGCAGCGGAAGGTAAATTATATCTTCCACCACGGGCCGTCTGTTTTCAGGCCTGTTGCCGGTAAGCTATCCCATGAAATTCTGACCATGGCCTTTGCCGCTGATATCGAGGAGAGTGACCGGGTTTTCCTCCTTGGCCTGGGGCTGTGGCAAAGTGTGAAGGAGGCTTACGAGGTAAAGGACGAGGGTTTTTTTATCAGCGGGCTGCAGCTCGATCTTGCTCGGCTCCAAAGGCTGCACCACAATATCAGTCAGGTGAGCTGGCGGCTGAAAACCTATGAGGACGGTAAGGGTAATCTGTTGTTTTTAACCAACGGGGTCGGTAAAAATGGTTATCTCAATATGGGCTATGAGGTGATCATCACCAAAATTCTTACCCGGATCGAGGATGATATCTTCATGCGGGGCGGGTTGCCGGAAAAGTATGTCTTTAAGATGTCCACTCTCTTTGCCGGGATCATGATTTAGAATCCTGCCGGCAACCGGCAGATATCTCTTGGATTCTGCTTGGTTGTATCCACGAAAAAGCCAAACTCGTATATCAGTTATTTATCCCTTTATTATCTTTTCTTGTTAGGATCACTGTTTGCGTTAGGCGGTCCGGCATTTTTTTTGTTAAAATGAGAAAAGTAAACATTCAATTCAGCCCAAGTGCGTTATGCCCGTTGGCAATGTTTACTTCTTTTGAGCCATTGTTAATCATTTTTTTCGGATATTGGTTTCCACATCTTAGATGAAACAGGAGGAAATTTCGGTGCTGATTAACAAATTGTCCAAGAATATTATTTTGCACGGCATTACCGTGGCAACCCTCTGTTTTATCCTGTCGATGATGTTTATTGCCGATTCCTGGGTTGAGCAGGCAGGGAAGGCGGATGTGGAGAAATCTCTGAAAACGGCATTGGACAGCGCCCAACAGGGGCTGCGTATTTTATATCAGAATCAGCAGTCGCCGACCCTGGTCTGGGCCAACGATGATCGGGTCAGGAAGGCGGTTCAGCGATTATTGCCGGTGCCTAAAGTCCGAGAAGAGCTGTTGGCGGCGCCGGAACAGGAGTTGTTGCGCAACCTGTTTAATCCTTACCTGGGCTTCGCGGGATTCAAGGGGTTCTTTATTATTGACCAAAACGGCACCAGTCTGGCTTCATCCCGTGATCAAAACGTCGGGACGGTCAATCTCCTGGCGCAGCAGGCCGGTTTTCTGCAGCGGGTATGGAATGGAGAAACCTTGATTAGCCAGCCGCTCCAATCGGATGTTGCTTTGGTGGATCGGCATGGCCATGTGGTTGAGGCGTTGCCCACCATGTTTTCCGCCACGCCGATTCAGGATGATGGCGGGCGGACCATTGCGATTCTCACCTTGCGGATCGACCCTGACCTTTATTTTACCGAGATACTGGAAAGGGCTCGTTTCGGTCATTCCGGTGAAACCTATGCTTTGAATAAAGAAGGTCTGCTGCTCAGTGACAGCCGTTTCAACCAGCATTTGTTTGAACTCGGCCTGCTTGAGGACCCGCATCACGCTGATCTCAAGTTGAAAATTGTTGATCCCGGTGTCGATTTGACCAAAGGTGAGAAGCCTCGCCTGCCACGACAAAATCATAAACTTACCCGGATGGCGGCCAGCTTGGTCAGAGAGGAATCCGGTTCGGATCTGGAAGGATACCGTGATTACCGAGGGGTGCCTGTTGTCGGGGCCTGGGTCTGGGACAAGCAGTTGGGCTTTGGCATCACCACCGAAGTGGATCGTGCCGAAGCTTATGCCGGACAGGTCCGGGCCAAGGTTATAATCGGGGTTTCCACCGCTATGTTGATGCTGGCGGTAGTCTGTCTGTGGTTTCTTTTTATGATTATCCGCCGGGAAATTTCCCGCAGTGCCGAATTGGCGGTTTCAGCCAAGAATTCGGCGGAAGCCGCCAAGGGTGAAGCGGATAAGGCAAACAAGGCAAAATCAGAATTTCTGTCATCCATGAGTCACGAGCTGCGGACCCCGTTGAATGCGATTCTCGGCTTTTCGCAACTTCTGGAAATGTCGGACCCGCCTTTGACCGAATCGCAATTGCAGCAGATCCGCTATATTATTTCCGGGGGTAATCATCTGCTGTCATTGATTAATGACGTACTTGAGCTGGCCAAGATCGAAGCCGGGAAATTGACTTTCTCCCTGGAGCCTGTTTCATCCAGAGAGATCATCGGAGAATGTGCGAGTCTGATCCATCCCCAAGCCGAGAAACAGGGGCTAAGACTGGAAGACCGCACCGGAACTTCCGAGGTTATGGTTCAATCCGATAAGGTGCGCCTGCGCCAGACCTTGCTCAATCTTTTATCCAATGCCGTGAAGTACAACCGTTCCGGCGGACGCATCACCATGGCCACCGAAATTATTGATGATTACTGGCTGCGGATTTTGGTTTCAGATACGGGCATCGGGATTCCCGCGAGAAAACAGGCGGAGGTATTCCAGGCCTTCAACCGGTTGGGGGCGGAGATGACCGAGGTGGAGGGCTCCGGCATCGGTCTTAGTCTGACCAAGCGGCTGATAGAGGAGATGGGTGGTAGAATCGGTTTTTCCAGTGTCGATGGCCAGGGCAGCACCTTCTGGCTGGATGTTCCCATTGTTAAACAGCGCACGCAAGAAAAGGCAAATGATGATCAAAAATCAGCGGATGCCTCGCCTGATAGCCAATTGCTCGATATGGGCACGCAGACGATTCTTTATGTCGAGGATAATCTGTCAAATGTGGAATTGATGAAGAGTATTTTAAAATTTATGCCGAATATAACTTTAATCACCGCCAACACCGCGGAAAGCGGGTTGGAACGGGCTGCGTCCAGTCACCCTGATCTTGTTATCATGGATACCAACCTGCCGAACATGAGCGGCCATGAAGCGGTCCGGCGCTTAAGGTCATCTGAGGCGACCAAGAACCTTCCCGTGATCGGCCTCAGTGCCAATGCCATGGAGAAAAATCGGCAGGATGCACTGGCGGCCGGTTGCGATGTTTTTCTGACCAAACCGTTGGATGTCGCCGAGCTTATGGCGCAGTTGAAGAGGTTGCTGAGTCGATGAAGTCACCAGCGATTTAGTGGGGTTTGTTTGGTTTTTTCGTAATAAAAATAGGTGATTATGGCGTTACCTGGCCGCCAATTCGTATGTCCTTTAAATAGGTTTTCGGTACATGGATTATGATTTGGGATGCCTGGCTTGTGATTCACTTTTCATTCATTAAAACTATAAATTTTTCCACCAAAGCCGGATCGAATTGAGATCCGGCATTTTTTCTGATTTCCAGCAAGGCATTATGTCGAGAGAGTCCTTTTCTGTAAGGGCGGTCCGAGGTCATTGCATCAAAGGTATCAGCGATTGCAATAATACGTGACATCAATGGAATTTTTTCACCAACGAGACCGCCGGGATATCCGTTGCCGTCAAAATGTTCATGGTGATGCTTAATAATCCGTGCGATTAGCGAGCCCCTTGCATCGGATTCAATGGGCCGTAAAATATGAGCGCCTCGCTCAGGGTGTTTTTTTATTATATTGTATTCGCTTGCAGAAAGGGGACCTGGCTTTGATAATACCTTGTCGGGGACGCCGATTTTCCCAATATCGTGAAGCATACCGCACAAGCTTAACAGTTCGAAGTCAGAAACATCTCCTTCGGTCAGTTCGGCAAGTTTTAGGCTGAGGGCGGTAACCCGGCGAGAGTGACCATGGGTATAAGGATCTTTTTCTTCCAGGGAAATGGCCAGCGATTCAACCAAGCTCAAAAAGAATTGTTTTTCCTTTTCCTTGGCCAATTGCAGGTTTTCCAGTAGATGTCTTTCCCTAAAGATACGTTGTAACTTAGCCTTCAATTCATCGAGACTAAATGGTTTTGTTATAAAGTCCGCCGCGCCCGCGGCAACAAGATCACTGAAACTATGGGTTTCGGTATGCCCGGAAATGACCAGGACATCGGTTTTCGGGTGGTGCTCACGGATATTGATCAATAGCTCCATGCCATTCATTATCGGCATGACCATGTCGGTGATCACCACCCCGTATGGTTGCTCATTCATTAATTTTAAGGCTTGCTTGCCGTTTTGCGCTCTGTCGGCTTCAAGGCCGAAACTGAATATATACCGGTTTAGCAGGCGCAAAACGCATTGGTCGTCATCAACCAACAAAATTCGTTCGGAAACACCAGAAAGGTCAGGATTTCTTCTGTACATGTTGATTCCCCAAGTTGAATGATAAAAAAAATCCTGCGTTTTGCGCTTTAGTTATAAAGCTCTGGTAACGAGTTGAAGCCCCCTGCATTTTTTTTTCGACGCGTTCCAGGAGTTATCCTTTGTTCTGCTAAAAATTCTCAAAATCTTTTTCATCAAAGGGAATAAGCTTTTCCGGAGAAATTGATTTTAACGCTTTGACCGGCAGTTTCTTTTTTTCAATGGAAAGGACCTTTGCCCGGGGGGAAGGGATGGCTAAAGTCGTTAAACCTTGTCTTCTTCCCCCGGTTACCAGTTGTGACAGGTCATGGACCGCATCCTTGAGGGACGCTGCCTGGGCATTAAGCTCTTCGGAGGCACTGGCCGATTCTTCGGAATTGGCCGCATTTTGCTGAACCACTTTGTCCATTTCCGACATCGCAATGTTGAGTTGGCCAATTCCCTGACTCTGCTCCTTAGACGCGGCGGAAATTTCATCGACAAGCTGAGTAACTTTTGCGGAACTATCTTCCACTTGGGAAAAGGTTGCATCGGTCTGGGTTACAAGCTCATTACCATCTTTGATTTTGTTGATCGTGTTTTCAATTAGCTCTGAAGTGTTGTTGGCCGCCTTTGCCGCTCGTAACGCTAAATTTCTTACTTCATCGGCAACCACGGCAAACCCTGCCCCTGCATCTCCGGCCCGGGCCGCCTCAACTGCCGCGTTGAGCGCAAGCAAATTGGTTTGAAAGGCAATCTCGTCGATTGTTTTAATGATTTTGGAGGTTTCGGCGCTTGACTGTGTAATTTCGGTCATGGCCGAGGATAGTTTTCCCATGGTTTGGGTAGCCTCGTTAACCACCTTGCTTGTTTCTTTGGCCAATATGCACGCTTGGTTGGCGTTTTCAGCGTTTTGAGTGGTCATCGAGGCCATTTCCTCGAGGGAGGCGGAGGTTTCTTCAAGTCCGGCTGCCTGCTGGCTAGCTCCTTCCGCTAATTGTTGACTAGCGCCGGAGATCTGGCTTGAGGCGGATGAAACCTGTTCTGCGCCTTTATTTAGAGTAGTGATGAGACGGTTTAATTTGCCGACCAGATCTCTGGCGAGAAAACCGTTGAGCAGAACAATCGTCAATATAACCGCCAGGGAAATTAAGCCGATAATCAATACCCTGCGCATCAGCATCTTGGCTGCTACTGAATTACTGACCACTTCGGCTTCATCAATTTCCGATATTAATGCCCAGTTGCTATCGAAAAAATGTATGGGGGTGTAGACGGAAAGAACGGAGTTTCCATTGTAGTCCATAATGATTTCGCTGCCCGATTCACCGGCAAGAGCTTGTTGGGTCGCTTTTGTGTTGACGCTGCCTTTTTCAGGATCGGCAAAAGAGGCCGTAACCGAATGGTGCTTAGGATCAAGAAAGGAATCGGAGCGCATCAGTTTATCGGGGCCGACAAGGTAGGTTTCCCCTGTCTCTCCCATTCCTTCACGATTTTGCATGATCCCATTGATATGCGTAAGAGGAAGTTGCAGCGCAACAACGGCCACGGTCTCGCCATCAATTTTAAGGGGGGCTCCCACAAAGGCGGCCGGTTGGTTGTTGGACGGCGCATAAGGAGCAAAATCCTTAAAGACCAGTGCGTTGGTGAGAAGAACGTCGTGCCAGAGTTCGGCAAGTTTGCTGCTTTTGTATTGGCCATGTGCCAAATTGGTCCCGTGGTCGTTCTCCTTGGCGTGGGTGTACATCACATGACCATGTTCGCCACAGATGATGAAGAGGTCGTAATAACCGTAATGATCAACATATTCTTGCAGGTAATTAGAGTGTTGATCATATATTTTGTTGTAGGTTTCAGTTGTTACATCATAGGATCCAGTAGACGTAACGTTTGTGTCAATGTGATATCCGACAAGCGCTTTAAACATCAAGGCTACATCGTTACCGGCCGTGAGGGTTTCCAGGTCTGCTTTGGTTGTATGGGCATAGCTGTTGATAAAGTCTTTTTTGAGTTGAGTAACAGATTTTAGCTGCTGGAATTCGCCGGCGATGAACGATTGCTTGGCTGTGGATACGGCCATGATCGCCAAAATGAGAAAAGGTACAATCGCAACCAGGGCTGAAGCACTGTTTGTGAACCACAGTTTTTGGTTTACCGATAATGACATCGTGTTCTCCTTGTTGTTTTGCCGTTAATCTGCAATAGCTTTCTAGTGGGTTGGCTCCAGCTGAATTTTTTCTTTATAATCAGCGGACTCCTCGGCCAGGACTTCGTCGATGTTGAGAATCATCTTGATGCAGTTTTTACTTTTGGCAATACCATCAAGATAGGAATGGTCCTTGCAGCCGACTAGTGCCGGAGGAGGATCGATGTTTTCCGGGCTGATCGTTAAGACCTCCGATACGGAGTCAACGATTATGCCTATATTTGTTTTTTGCTCCCCTTTTTTCTGTTCGATGACGATGATGCAAGTTTTCTCTGTCTGCTCCTTAGCTTGCATGCCGAATTTGAGCCGGAGATCAACAATGGGAATCACTATGCCGCGAAGGTTGATTACTCCTTTGATAAACTGAGATGCCCTGGGGATTGCCGAAACCGGCATCATCCCAATTATTTCTTTTACCCTGTTAATCAAGATGCCGTATTCTTCCTGCTCAAGGTTGAAGGTTAAAAACTTACCCCCAACAGCTTTGGTTTCCGGTATGTTGGTAAGTTGGTTATCCATGACAAACCTCCTTTTTATAGGAAATAGGCCGGGGGAGCGTTTTGGTCCCGTAATGAGTTCTTTGATCGGCAACCATTACCTGATTGTGCTTTTTGGCGGCACCGAAAATGACTTCCATCAGAGATAAGGAAACTTGATCAACTTGTTCCGCCATGGCGTGCAATTCCGCTGCCGCAGAGGCTGATTCTTCCGCATTGGCTGCATTTTCGTGGGTCAAGTGGTCAAGGGTTTTGATTGACTTGTTTATTTCTTCTATGCCCTGAACCTGTCGCTTGCTGCCGGTGGCGACCCCTTTGACCAGTTGTACGACCTTGTCGATACTGTCCTCTACCTTGCCAAATGATTCGCGTGTTGTTTCGACAAGTGAGGTTCCGTGATCAAGCTTTTTAACTGTAGTCTCGATCAGCCCTGCGGTTTCTTTTGCCGAGGTGGCCGCCCTGATTGCCAGATTTCTAACCTCGTTGGCTACCACCGCAAAACCTGCCCCAGCCTCTCCGGCCCTGGCCGCTTCAACGGCTGCATTCAATGCCAGCAAGTTGGTTTGAAAGGCAATGTCGTCAATGGTTTTGATAATTTTGACTATTTTGCTGCTTTCGGTCGCTATTTCACGTTGTGAAGCCGTTACCTGATCCATATAATTATTTGCTTCTTTGGTGGCTTGTTCGGCCTTTTGCATGAGGTCGTCCGCCTCTTGTGAGTGATCAGCATTCTGGTGAGTCATAATAGAAATCTCTTTGAGCGCTTCCGTGGTTTGCTCAAGAGAAGCGGCAGCCGAAGTGGAACCGTCCGCCAGGACTTGACTTGCCGAAGATATGTGGTTTGAGGAATTGCTTACCTCTTCGGCGTTTATCTTGAGATCCGCTGAAATTTTTCGAATATTGAGAATGATTTTACGGTTGACGGTCATCCAGCAGATAACGCTGGCAACAAAAGAGTTGATCGCCCCTAAAATTAAAATGTTTTTAAGCAGGGATATTTTTTTGCTACTTGCTTCTTCGTACATCCCCACCGCCTTGTTCATCTCTTTAAGCAGGGCAATGTTGTTGGTCAGGATGCCTGTGACTGATTGTTGGAAGGCGAGGCTATCTTGATCTTGTTCGATGATTTCCAGGATGTTTTTGCTGAAGGGGCTCCATAATGCGTCAACTTTTTGTAGTTGCTCCAGGATCTTTTTATTGGTGGTCGCCGGTAGTTGCATTTCCTCGTCGCCTTTCAATAGGCCTAAATGTGACTTGTTGAAAAGGGCGTGAGTCGCTTGAAGTGCTTTTCTGTTGGCCTCGGTGTTGATGTTGCTCTTGATGGAGATGGCTTCCTTGCTCATTTTTTGGGAAAGCATCCGCTGGCGGCCGGCGATATTTATTACCAAGCCGTCCTGTTTCTGGGTGGACAGGAATGCCAGGGCGGTAATGCTCATACCTATGCAACTGAATGCGATCAAAATAATAAGCCAGAAAATGATAGCACGGGCTCCGTAATTAAAGCGTTCCGGTCGTTGAGTAGGTTTCATTTTGTAAACTCCTTTAGTTGGGGGTGGTAGTGGTAATATTTTTAATTATCTCTGCAATCGTTTTATGGTTGTCATCAATTGAACCGAGAAATCTCGGATATAGCGAATGTCCCAGGGCAACGGTTTTTTCCTCTTGGTCGGGAACAATCAGAATCAGGGGCGTTTCAACGAGCAATTCCCTTAACTGTAAAAGTGAAAGCAACTCGGTTTTGTTGCCGGCCAGGAGTACGACCAAAATTACTTCGGCCACAGGGCGTTGTGGAAAGGTGAGATGACGGGCCAGAGACTCCACATTGGTCAAACTAAGTACTGGTTGTTCCTGTAAATCAGCGGTGATGGCCTGTTTCAGGTTTTGTCCTATTGTTGAAAAATGTTCGGAATAATATAAGTAGATCACCGGCTGTTCCTTTGCTTGATGTTTGATCTTTGCCGTTTACATAAGGCAAAGGTTATGCCAAGGCCGGTTTTTTTATGGATTGTTTTGTGTTTTCGGTAAGTTGCCAACACGGGTCATGGTTGGTTGATGGAACGCTGGGGGAAGGCGGTATGTTCTCTAAAAAGATTGGC
>Ga0224496_10001123_pt1 | contig 17037 bp, 19 predicted proteins | sample SF_Jul11_sed_USG_2_FD_168127 | JGI IMG/M metagenome (GOLD analysis project Ga0224496, IMG submission 168127) | Sediment microbial communities from San Francisco Bay, California, United States - SF_Jul11_sed_USGS_8_1 | ecosystem: Environmental > Aquatic > Marine > Sediment | place: USA...
GTGGTCCTTCATGTTTCTGGCGTGTTATGCCGGCCCCTGCGCACTTTTGACATAAGCTGGCATAGAGAGACTCCATGGCGCTGAGTGATACCCTGTTGGCCGATCGCATGATCATGATAAAAATAACGATCGTTGCAATCAGTAATGAGATGCCCAGTAATTTTATCAAATCCATGCTGCTGATATCGCGTTTAAAAATTGAAGCAAGGAACTGTTGTTGTAATTCTGCTCCATAACCAATCACCCATTGATTCCAGCGGTTATCAATGGCATCCCAGTAAAAGCGGATTTGTTTAATCACGCCAGAATTAAATTGCATATAGAGTGGACGTAATTCGTTGTCTGCCAGAGCCGAATCAAGATTCATTTCTATACGTTCGGGTGCAATCGCTGCTGTCGGGTCTATGCGCACCCAGCCCTGGTCCTCTATCCATACCTCTGACCAGGCATGGGCGTCACTTTGGCGCACGGTTAATACACTATTGATGGGGTTGATGGTACCACCCTGGTAACCGGTCACGACCCTGGCGGGAATGCCTGCTGCCCTCATTAAAACGGTAAAGCTGCTCGCGTAGTGTTCGCAAAATCCCTTTCGTGTCTCAAACAAAAACTGGTCAACAGGATCAAAACCGGGTGTTAATGGGGGGTTCAATGTGTAAATAAAATTTTGTTGATTAAACAGGTTGAGCGCATGATTGATAATATCGGCTGGCTTATTAAACTGTTGTTTCCATAAGGTGCCCAGCGCTATGGTTTTACGGTTTTTATATCTATCCAGGTAAAGCCCCGCATCCTGTTCCCGGGTGGATAATCGCTTGCCTATCCTGTAGCTTAGTGACGAGCTTAATGTGTATTGATACAGGGTGTTTACTGGTTTGTTCGAGCGTATTAAATAAGTATTATTTAAATGGCTGCCAGCTGGGACTTGTGTCGGCATATCCAGTGCAAATAACCATGTCCTGTCATGGGGCTCGAGCGTGATAGTGTATTCGATGGCCGGGCTTAGCACTTCGGTTTCAGCTTGTTGATTTGTGCTGTTGCTAACCTGGGTCCAGCGTCTACCATCAAAATCAATAAATACCAGGCCTCGCCAGTAGAGTTTGTCCTGCGGGGGTATATTGCCTTTAAAGCTTGCCCTGAAGGCAATGTCATTGCTTTGTATAAGCTGTGCCATGGCTCCCGGCGTCATGCTATCTGAGAGCCCGGTTCGACCTGTCTTTTTTTCATCGGGCAGGGCCCATAAGGGGCCGGGTATCCTGGGGAAAAGCACGAACATGATTAACATCAGTGGCAGTGCCTGTAAAACTATGCGTGACGAGAATATAAGGCTTCGTTTTATATTTTCGGTATCGGGTTTTTGATGGATCAGGCCAAGGCCCGTGACCAGGACGATAATTGTTATAAACATAAATATAACGGTGGGTATATCCTGGGAGAAAAAGAAACGGGTCATGATAATAAAAAAACTAAGGGTAATAACCAGTACAAAGTCCCTTGGCTGTTGCTTTCCAGTAATTTAATACAGAGCAGGACAACCAGGAAAGCCGTTCCCGCAGTCTTACCCATTAATGTACCGTATTCAAACAAAATACCCAGGGTTGTCATTACGGTGATTATCGCGAGTATGAATTTTCCGGGTAAACGCCTGCTGTTATTGATGGCATAGATGCGCCAGCCTAATAATCCAGATATAACAATTAACAGCCAGCCGGGAAATCGGCTTAGGTGGGGTAGTATAACCATGATAAAGGGCAGTATTACCCAGGTCTCGGGTGCCTTCTTATAAGGCTGTAAGTAGTTAATCATTGCCACTACTACCGAAGGTGGCCAGTGCAAGCAGGCATTGATGGCGGTGGTGTAAACCACTTGCGGGATGAATGCTTAATCCGGGTAACACCAGTCCATAACGGTTACCACCGGCATCGTTCTGGATAACCTGGTAGCATAAAATGGAGAGGCGTGTTTCCGTATCCATCTTATCGGGCAGGTTGTACCAGCTTAATACTATGTCAGGATTTTTTTCGGCTGAATAATGTTTTGTCTGCAGGCTGCCGGTCCTGGCAATGGCTTTCCAGGCAAGGTGGTTAGGTGGATCACCTTCCTGGTATTTTCGTATGCCAGAAAAATCATCATAGCCGGATTCATTGGTGGCTTTGCTGCCGGCTAAACTATCGGAGCCATGTTGCCGGTAGTTAAAGGACAAGGGATGTGGGTAGACGATGCAATGGGCATCCAGTTCAAGCCATGACCAGACATGGAACAGGCCCAGTGGATATTCCGAATAAATCTTGAAACGATTTATTGCGAGCTTGCCCCTCTGGCTGGTTTTTATCGGTAGTAAAGCAATATTGTTGCTGTCATTTCTAATATCCAGTGATATTTTTTTGCCGTTGCTATTTTGTAAAATGACAGAGAAATGATTTTTATGTTTAAGCGAGTTAAGGCTGATGGGGAATTCTGCGTCCTGGCCTGCAAACACGGCCCTGGCATTGCTGATACTGGCCTTAAGGTGATTCAGGTTGATATGGGTATAGATAATACTAAGAAAGCCGATGGCGGCGAGTAGAAAAACAAGCATGAAACCGAGGCTGATCTCATAGTTGATGGCGGCCACCAGGTTAATCATCAGTACAATAAAAAAAACCATGCCGTGGCGGGTAGGTAAAATATACAGCTGCCGGTTATCCAGTTCTGTTTCATTACCGCGGTGTTGTATGCGTCGACTGGCCCATTTTTCCAGTAGTCGTGCCGCAAAGTCAGGTAATAATGGCAACCCCGACGGGCTCACTACACCGGTACCTGTTTGATCAGGTGATCAATTAGCTGGTCAATCGATTCGTTCAGATGTTCCGGGTGTATCTGTAGGCGGTGTGCGGCAACACCGGGTAAAACCTGCTGTACGTCTTCGGGTAAGACGTGATCCCGGCCCTCGATCAGTGCCCAGGCCTGGGCACATTTTTGTAAGGCCAGCCCGGCGCGAGGTGACAGGCCCGAGGAAAACCAGGGCGAGAGGCGACTGCTACGAATAATGCTGAGCAAATAATCCAGCAGGGCCTTTGATACATGCACCTGTTCAACGGCCCGCTGGATATTGGCCAGTTGTGCCGTGTCGATGATGATCGGTAACTGGCTGATGAGCTGGCGTCGATCCCTTCCCCTGAGCAATTCATACTCAGCCTTCTGGTCAGGGTATCCCATTTCTATGCGCATGAGGAATCGATCCAGTTGTGATTCTGGCAGGGGAAAGGTGCCGACCTGCTCACTCGGGTTTTGTGTGGCAATAACAAAAAAGGGCGCAGGTAGCGGGCGTGTTACGCCATCCTGCGTTACCTGGCGTTCCTCCATGGCCTCGAGCAGGGCGCTTTGTGTTTTAGGCGTGGTACGGTTGATCTCATCGGCCAGTAAGACCTGGGTGAATACCGGCCCGGGATGAAAGCTGAAGGCCTGTTTTGGTGAGTCATAAATGGAAACGCCGAGTACATCGGCAGGCAGCAGGTCGCTGGTGAACTGGATGCGTTGAAAATCAAGCCCAAAGGTTCGGGCAAGGGTCAGTGCCAGCGTGGTTTTGCCCACACCGGGCAGGTCCTCGATTAATAAATGGCCATTCGCCAGCAGGCAGCTGAGTGCGAGTTTAACCTGTTCTGACTTGCCGAGAATAATACTGGATATACTGTCCCTGGCCTGTTGCAGGGATTGTTGAATGTCTTCTACAGCGATGGCCGAGTGTGTCGTCATGGGCGGATAATCCAGTCATAGGCTTGGTAATGATCAAATTATAGTCGAATCCACGGCACCCATGCTGCTGGTGTCGTTGATCGGGCCGCTTATGTCGACCCATAATATGATCATGCGATAGCAGCATAAGTCGGTCACTTAAGTTTCTAAGACGACCTGGATTAATGTGTATGAAAGGTGGACTAACATCGCTTAGTGGACACCTGTGATTACCCTCACACGCATTTCAAAGCAAACATTAAGACAACAATATCGCCATAATAGGTATTTATTTGTAAGGATCTGGCTTGTCATGATTTGTTCATGTTGATAATGAAAGTCTAATCGAGTAATGTGCTGTAGAAACAATAAATTACATCTGAATATTAGATGTTACTGATAATAGATAAACGGATATCTGGGGTCCGTATATCAACTGTTATGTTTCAAAAATCAGAGGACAATAATATTGCCAATCACCTGGAATAACATTGATAACGGAAAGGGCATTGAAGTAATCATTGCCGGCGATATTTCTACACAAGAAATATTATTAGTAATGAATGAAATATCACAGGACGACACGCTCAATGACCGCACTTGGGAGTTATGGGATTTCTCTACTGTTGGTGACTTCGATATATCATCCGATGATATTCAATTAATTACAGAATCTGATAAGAAATTCATAGAATCTAAAAAAGGTTTATTTATAAAAGTAGGAGCTCATTCAAAAGATTTAACTTTTGGCATGGGGAGAGTGTATGAAGCATATTCTGTTAGTCATCCAAATGTACATATACGTGCATTCTGGTCACGTACTGAAGCTGTAGAATGGATAAACAAATTATTACAAGAAACATAACAAGCTCCACCGGACAAAATACTCGCTGCGCTCGCATTATACCGGTGATCTAGGCGTTATGTGCCAAAGATGAATTGTACAAAATTAAGATTTTGCTTTACCCAAAATTTAAAACAACAATAAGGAATTTGTAAAATGAAAAAAATATTACTTTCTTCTGTTTTTCTAATAAGTCTAAGTACTGCTTCTAGCGCTTCGGCAATCACCATTGATATCACAACACAGTATTTTGGCTGCACTACTTGTGAAAATTGGACAGATGCAGCATCTGGCACAATTGATAGCGAGTCAATGGGTGATACCTTTTCAAGCAACCTTTTAGGTATACCATGGGTTTCAACAACACTTGTGTACTTTGATAGCATCGGCTCCAATAACTGGGCTGGAATTTCACCCACCGAAGGAAGCTTTTCTTACGACTTCACACTAAGTGAAACAGAAATCGCTTTTGGCACTTACTTAACATGGGGTGCTAGCAGCGATGTGCCAGTGCTTGCTATTTTTGATTGCGGCGCAGCTAATATTGGTGATGCATGTATTGGTCGAGGTATTCCAATGGTTGTTGGTGCAACAATAAGTCAAGAACTCTGGTCTGATGGCATTGTAGTAACATCAGCAGTACCAGTGCCTGCTGCCATATGGCTCTTTGGTTCAGGTCTTATAGGTCTACTTGGAATCGGAAAGAAAAATGATCGAACTTAAGTATTACCAAAAATAATATTTAATTTAGTAACCTGCACATAACAAAACGTTAAACCGGATCGGCGCAAAAGACGCGCCTTTCCGGTTAACTCGACGTTATGCACAAGAGAGCCAATGAAGGAATTATTAGAAAGACTAAATTCTGATTTTGATGATGCAGATGGCTGGATTCAAATAGTGGATGCTGATTGGTTTGCAGACGACCTAAGGCTTGATCTATCGATCAAGTTTAATGATGAGTCTGAAGCAGAATTGTGGGAAATCGAATGCACAGGTGTATTTGAGGAATCATTATCATCTGAAGGTACAGAGTTCCTGTCTTTAAGCTCGGAATCTCCTTTGCTCAAACCATATATTGAGAAAGAAATTGATCTAATGTTTTCTGAGAATTCTCTTGCTCCTGAGCTTCTTTTTGGTTTGGTATGTTCTTGTTGTATCGAAATTATGGGTAAGCCAAATTACATTAAAAAGTTTTTAAATTTACAACCTACAGTTCAAGGCATTGCTACGTCACCCTACGGTTTGCTTGGTCGTTTTCCTGAGTCAATTGCTAATAACATCGTTAATTCTCTAAAAGACCAGCCCATAAAAGTAAATATTATGCCTGGCCGCGAGCCAAAACACTGGACAGGAACAGATTTCGTGAGATTCCCCAAGCTCAAGGCTTTAGAAATTGGGGAGTCCTACGTTATTGGGGAAAGCTTTAGTGCAAATCGCGTATAACAAGTCGCTCGTTCGGATACAAACTACGCTGCGCTTCGTTTGCGCCGCACAGCTTCAACGTTAGCAGTAATTAGAAATGAGATCGGAAATGGAATTATCAACTGAAATATTAAACGAATTAAGAATCATTAAATGGTTGCTCGCTGCATTAGTTGTTATGTCGTTTTTTGTAGTATTAATATTCTTTAGAATTGGCAGCACCCTAACCAGAAACCAAGATATTATTGAAAAACAAAGAAGAAAACAAAATAACATACGCGAATTTGATGAGCTTTTGCAAACAGGACATGCTAACGATGTTAAGCATTTATCTCGTAATTGGATATCTCTTGATAGTGATGAACCTTATGCGTATTGGTATCTTGCAAAAGCATATTATCATCTAGGTGAAAAAGTTAATGCGAAAAAGAATTTTATAAGGACTATTGAAGTTGATCCGGAATGGGATAAAGCAGTTAACGAATGGTTAGAAAAAATAGAAGATGAATTAGCAGCATCAAGACCAGAAAGTGTAAAATAGCTGCTAACAAGCGGGTCAAGCTCGCTTTGCTTGGACGCGTAAACAGCACGCGCCACTTACCCGAACGTTGAATGTCCACTTTTCGACGCGGATTCCAACACTTGACTGACCGCTTATAATTGTTAGCAGAAGTTAAAACTGAAACATTAAAAGGTCTGCTTTCCTCGTACAGTAGACAGGCTATGCTTTCATATAAAACATATACTGTCCAAAATGGCCGAATGATGCTTTCGTGTACCGATTTAACTGACCAGGATGCCCTGTGTTTATGCGAATAACAGCTGGTTCAAAAAGGCACAGCAGACCAGGAAAATAAAAAATGAAAACATCCACTTAAAGCCCAGCTGGAGTTGCTGTCTTTCCAGTGCCCGTTCCCTGTTATGTGATAAACCATAGTGTTGTTGATCTTGCATGCTGGATATCTCCCCATCTGGAGTGCATATAAAAAATTCCAGTCGCGTTTTTGGCGGGCATCAGGCAGGGGGGGCACAGGATACTGTGTTTTGTAGTCCCACTGTCATAAGGCAGGGCCTGTTAGACTGGATACTTTGCGGCCCCATACTTTCGCGTGGGGTAGCCTTTAAACACGTCATCATTTGGATTGATAGAACGGCAAGCGTTCAGTAACCAGTATAGTAAACAGTGCCTGTTTTTGGTCTTGGCCCAGGGGATTTGCGATGAATGGTATCCAGTAACGCTTAATTTATACTAGCCAGCCATACCATAAGGGCAGTGTGGCCAGGCTTAAAAAGGTGGTGGCGGTAACCGCTGCGGCATAAATGCCCGTATTCAGGCCGTATCGGTCACAGAGTACAACACCCAGTGCCATACTGGGCATGGCCGCCTCCAGTACAACTGCGGTACGCAGGCCGCCTTCTATATTGAGCAGGTAGGTGCTGCCCAGTACCACCACGGGCATAATGAACAGCTGCACGGCAATCACGGGAATCACCGTGGGCAGGTGCTTGATTTCGTTAATGCCCTGTTTCAGGGCCAGTCCAATCGCAAATAACATGATCGGTATCACGGACGAGCCCATCATCGCAAACAGGTCGGTAAACAGGCTGATGGGTGCCACGCCCGCGAGGTTGAGCCCGGTTGCAATAATCGCTGCCCACAGGGGGGGGACCTTGATCAGCATCATCAGCGGGTTAGGGTTTTTGCCGGTGCCACCAAAGTGGGCCGACATGAGTATGCCTACGGTGAGTAATAGCGGGGTGCAGGCAAACATGTCGTACTGGATGGCGATTGGACCGGCCCAGTTTCCCAGTGTCTTGGTCAGTACCGGATAACCGAGGTAGGTGGCGTTGGGGAAGCTGGCCGCCAGCAGGATGGCGCCGGTTACTTTAGGATTGGTTTTATGGCAGCGGCTACAGATTAACCAGCTGACAAAGAGTGCCGCCAGTACACCGGAAATGGCGGCGAAGGCTATTTTTACCGAGTCAAGCCCGAGGTCCGCCTTCCACAATACGTTAAATACCAGTGCCGGCAGGAACAGGAAATAGACAATATCGGTCAATACCTTACGCACTACCGCGCTATCTATGCGCCCTGGGGTGAACCAGGACCAGGCCAGGCCAAGCCCGATGAGGACGAACATCTGTATAAGTGTATAAAGCATCGGTATTTTGGGTTATGTTGGCGGCTTGTGACTATACTGGTTAGATAGAGAATAGAAGAGCCGGATTAATAATCGTCTGCGAACAGTTGCGTGACAGGATATGAAGGCCTGATTAAAATGAATTTTACTATGAGAACCCGTTACTGGCTATCTCTATGGGCTAATAACTGAATCCGCCCTGAAGTAAAGGGTTCAGATAATAACTAAATACGATTACAGTGCCACATATAAACTTTAAAGACACAATCGAACTCAACAATATCCCTGAGATACCGGATATTGCGCGGGATTTTATTCGCCTGCACAGCAGTGAGACCTTTTCAGAGGCCGATATCAATTTGGTGATTGGGAAGGACGAGGTCTTTTTCAGCCAGTTACTCGAAGTCATTAATTCCGATCATTTCAATTTAACCAGCAAGGCCAGCACTATTCCCCATGCTATAGAGCTGGCGGGTTTTGATCGTATCTGTCATCTCATGTTGTGTCTCGTGGTCTACCGGGCATTCAGCCAGATTGAAATACACGGCCTGGACCAGCAGGCGTTCTGGGAGGACTCATTACGCCGTGCGGTGAGTGCACGCATGCTCGGTGAACAGGTTGGACTGGATGCCAGCCGCTGTTTTATGGCCGGTTTAATCCAGGATATTGGCTTTTTTATGCTGTTCCTGCTCAGTCCCAATAAGGGCATGCTCTGGTCCGAGTTCCGTAAGCGTGAGCCGGAAGCGCGTTATAGTATGGAGCGTAATATTTTTAGTATGACCCACGATGATGCCATGGTGCTATTTTGTAATCGCTGGGGTTTGAAGGATATTGTCGCTGACCCGGTGATTGGCCATCACCGTTGTCATGCGGAGCAGGCGTCGCTTTTTGACCAGCAACTATGCCAGGTGCTCAACTGTGCGGACTGGATGGCTGCTGTTTATACTGCGGTGGATAAAAGTTTTGTCATCAATCGTTGCCGTGAGATTTTAACCGGTTATTTCCGCATGGAGTTTTATAAAACAGAAGAATTTCTGGCTGCCATACCCGATGAACTGGCGCTCACAGCAAGGGTGTTGGGGATTAAAATCGGAGAGCATATCGATTTTTCACAGATTCTCTACCAGGCCAATATTAAGCTGAATGAGGATAATGCGAATTTCCAGGAACTGGCACAACGCCTGGAGCAGGCGCTGGATGAAAGGGATCAACTGGCTACAGAGCTGAATCGTGACCTGGGCCAGGCAAGGGAAATCCAGCGAAGTTTATTGCCACCGACCATGGCTTCAGATTTTCCCCTGTTCGGTATGAATATCTCTGCACGTGACCTCTCCGGTGACTTTTACGATTATTTTAAACTCGACGATGGGCGTATCTATTTTAATCTCGGCGATGTCTCTGGTAAGGGTGTAAACGCGGCGCTATTAATGGTAAAAACCAGCAGCCTGTTCCGTTGCCTGGGAAAACGCATTAGCAGTCCCTCCGAATTGATGGCGGAGGTAAATACCGAGTTATGTGAAACCAGCATCCACGGTATGTTTGTGGCCATGGTGGCCGGACTGTATGACCCGCAAACGGGCAGGGTGCGGCTGGTGAATGCGGGTAATCCACCGGCACTGCTATTTACCCCCGAGGGGCTGGCAAGTGAAATTGAAGCCAACGCGCCACCACTGGGTGTGCTGGCCGATGCAGCGTTTCCGGAAATAGAATTTGAACTGGCGAATAACAGTCTTTACATGGTATCCGATGGGGTGACCGAAAGCTTTATTGCAGAGGATGAAATGCTGGGCCTGAGCGGCCTGTTCAAAACCATCGCCGTTATGGATAAGGCCCTGTCCCCCGAGCAACGCCTGCAGGGCATAGTGGATCGATTTGATAGTACGACTATACCCTTTCGCGATGATGTGACACTACTTTTACTTGAAGCACGATAGCTATGCAACGATTGCAACGTATACATTTTTTATCTCGCGCTGACCAGTTACAACCGGTGCGTGATGCAGTTCGTAACCTGGCCCGGCAACAGGGTTGCTCCGATGACAACCTGGACTGTATGGTAATGGCGATTAATGAGGCCTGTATGAATGTCATACAGCATGCCTATCACCAGGTTGACGATGGTGAAATCATCCTCGAGTTCTGGCAGGATAGTGGTGACCTGGTGATCCGGATTTATGATTTTGCAGAGCCGGTCGACAGGAACAGTATCCGCTCAAGGGACCTTGATGATATTCGTCCAGGTGGTCTTGGCGTGCACCTGATACACAAGGTCATGGATCAAATTGATTATCTCGATGGGCCGGATGGCATCGGTAATCTTCTTGAAATGCGTAAAACCCTTGGCGGGCAGAAACAGTGCCGGCTAAAAAACAACCAGGAACAATAATAATGAAATATCCTGTCTCACAACACGGTCGTTTTTCAGTGATATCGCTCACCGGTGAAGTGGATCTTAGCTGTTCACCCCAGGCCCGCGAGCAAATTTTAAAGTGCCTCAAGCAGGGCAAAAATTTGCTGATTGACCTGTCCCAGGTCGCCTATATCGATAGCTCCGGTGTCGCGAGCCTGGTCGAAGGTTTTCAAACGGCACGTAAACAGAAACTCGATTTTGCACTGGTTGGTGTCAGCAAGGCCGCGATGCAGGTACTGAGCCTGGCGCGACTGGACACGGTGTTTACTATTTATGATTCACTTGACGACTGTGAATAAAATTAAATAGCGAATGAAAAATATTTTTACACAGCTGGGTAAAAAGACAGTCGATGTCATCGAAGAGCTGGGCTACGTCTTTATGTTATTTTACGAGGCCGTGGGCTGGCTGTTACTGGGTAAGTTCCGTCATCAATCGGTACGCCTGCGCCATGTCTTTCATGAAACCGTGCAGATCGGTGTGCAGGCTGTACCCATCGCCATCATCCTGTGTTTTTCCGTGGGCATGATGCTCGCTATCCAGGGACTGGAAACACTGGAACGTTATGGCGCCCAGTCACAGGTCGTGACCGGTATAGCGCTATCAGTCACGCGTGAATTTTCCGCATTGATTATTGGCATCCTCGTAGCTGGTCGTTCGGGTTCATCGATTACCGCCCGCATCGGTACCATGACAGAATCCCAGGAGATCGATGCACTGCAGGTGATTGGAATACAGCCGGTGCGTTATCTGGCAGCACCACTGCTGGTAGCGATGATTATTGTGATGCCATCCCTCACCATTATTGGTGACCTGATGGGTATGCTGGGTGGTGCTATCTATACCTCCTATGAACTGAACATGACCGTTGCCACCTATATGGAACGAAGTTTTGCCGTGATTGACGTGTATGATGTGATGCAGGGGCTGATGAAAAGTATCGTGTTTGCCATCATCATCGTACTGGTCAGTATCAGTAACGGGTTCCAGGTGAGTGGCGGGGCAGAGGGTGTGGGTAAGGCGACGACACGTTCGGTGGTCCTGTCGGTCAGCTTTATCGTCATTGCCGATATGATTTTCACCTTTTTCCTGACGCGAATATAAATATGCCATGATAACTGAAGCGAGCACTGAGAATGTAATCGAAGTAGAAAACCTGGTGACCCATTACGGTGACACGCAGATTCTTAACGGTATTAATTTTTCAGTAAAACGCGGCGAGATCATGGTCATCATGGGCGGTAGTGGTTCAGGTAAAAGTACCCTGTTGCGCTATCTACTGGGTTTAAATACGCCCACCTCCGGTTGCATAAAATTACTCGGTAAAGATATTACCCAGATGAGTACCAACGAGATGCACGACATGCGCAAGAACATGGGCGTCGCCTTCCAGGGCGGTGCGCTGTTCGGTTCCATGACCGTGGGTGAGAACATCCAGTTACCCCTGTGTGAACATACCAGGCTGGATGAGAATACCATGCGCATCATGAGCCGGATGAAACTGGAAGTGGTCAACCTCGCCGGGTTTGAAGATTTAATGCCCTCGCAGTTGTCCGGTGGCATGATCAAACGTGCGGCACTGGCACGGGCGATTATTATGGATCCGAAGCTGTTATTTTTTGATGAGCCCTCTGCAGGGCTGGATCCGGTCGTCGCTGCCGAACTCGACGAGTTGATTCTTCGGCTCAGAGACGCTATGAATATGACTATAGTGGTAGTAACCCATGAGCTGGACAGTGCATTTAAAATAGCCGACAGGATAACCGTTCTCGACCAGGGTGACATACTTATGTGTGGCACCGTGGATGAAGTACGCAACAGCGATAATGAACGCATCCATAATCTACTCAACCGCAAGCCTAAAACCGAGGTGGTTGATGTCGATGCCTACCTGCAACGACTCACGGGACATGGGGTATAAGGTCAAATATACTAATGAAAAAAGATAATATAAATTATGCGATGGTGGGTCTATTTGTCTTCACCAGTATGCTGTTGTTGTTTGGTATGCTCTACCAGATTACCGGCCAGCAAAGTGGTGCCGAAAATTATACGGTGGTGTTTAACAAAATCACCGGCATTAAAGATGGTGCCGCAGTTACCTATGGTGGTTACCAGATCGGCCAGGTGGATAGCGTCGTACCCATCACCGAAAATTCAAAAACACGTTATCACCTGAGCCTGAATATAAAAGGTGGCTGGCAGATCCCCGATGACAGTGTCGCGCAAATCGTTATGCCCGGTATTGTCTCGGAAAAACAGATTGAAATATCAGAAGGTTATTCAACTACCAGGCTTAAGCCCGGTGATACTATCCGTAGTGATGAAAGCGTGGATGTAATGAACCTGGTAAATTCGATGGGCAAGGAGCTGGAAAACTTTATGCCCAAAATGATGAGTGATATGTCCTCGCTGCTGGGCAGTTTAAAACAGAGTGCGGGGCAGATGAATGCGCTGCTGAGTGATGACAATCGCCAGCATGTGGAAAACATGTTTCGCAATGCGGATCAGGCCAGTGCCAACCTGGTCCGGCTGGCCTCGGGTTTTGACCGGGTGAACCAGCAGCTGGAAGATATACTGCAACACTCGCAGGCAATAGTGACCGATAACGATGAAGATATTCGCTACACTGTGACTGAGCTGAGGCGCGCCATGGACGTGATCTCTGAAAATATCCACGGCGTGATGTACAACATCGATGCATCGAGCCGTAACATAAATGAATTTAGCCGGCAGTTACGTAATAATCCCGGCGTCATCCTTGGCGGTAAACCCCCCGTCGACCAGGCGGAGGTGCAGTAATGTTGATACGTTCCGGTTTGTTTATCATGCTGGTTTCACTGCTCGGGGCCTGTAGTCTTTCTCCGGCGAATATTCCCGGCGATCACTTTTATCGCCTGGCCAATGTACAGCCCGCAGAAAGTGATGCGATAGACTTTGATCATGTTTTATTAAAAGCCGTGCAGGTCTCGGGTATTTACAATGAGCGTGCCATGTTGTTTGTCGAGCGCGACAGGCCACTGGAAATCCAGCGCTACCATTATCACTTCTGGGCAGAAACCCCTTCCCAGTTGATTTATAAACAGCTGCGCCAGCATCTACTGGTACGCTCGCGGCATGTATCTTCCATAGCTAATGCCAAACCTGCTGATATTGTCATAAGCCCTGAACTACTCAGTTTTGAGCGTATTACCGGTAATGCCATAGCGGTGCAGGTGTCATTACAAATGACAGTACACTACCCATCGGCACCCGGAAAGGACTGGGCGAATACCTACAGTAGATTACAGCCTGTTGGCTCATCGGCCATGCATGCTACGGTACAGGCGTACAGCACGGCACTGGATCAGCTGATATTAAATTTTTTACAGGATATGGGTAAAAAATAGCTGCCCAGGACTAAAGATAAACCTGCCCTGGCCGATAGGTATATAAAACCATCAGGGCGGGCTTCATGTTTTTATCTCATACTCAACTGGTTGAGCAACGCGGTGCCTACGAACAACTGGGCGGTGCGGTATTCAGGGAAGCCAGTTTCGGCTTTATGCCGGCATTTATGGATCTCAATACCAGCGAAGTACACCTGTCATCCTATGACGATGGTATGCCGTCTGTGGTACACATACTGGATGGCCTGCCTGGATACTGGGTGGCTGAGTGGGGCAGGGATGGACGGGCTGTTTCTTTGAAACCCGGGGTGATTGCAGGCTATATGCGAAGTGGGGTGTTTTATACTTTGAATGAGATTATGAATGATTTGAAAGACGCGTAACGTATTTTATTGAAGTTTTTGATTGTTTTGTTGCCTGTAGCTAGTGAGATCTCATCCTTAAATCCCCGCTATTTTTTATTTACCCGTTCGCTTTTATGTTTGATTAATCGCTATTTAAACTTTGAGCTGATGCTGTTATTCTAAACCCAAGTTCTCCATGACTAAATTAGCGATGTTTTATCTATATATAAAACCAGCAGTGTTCCTGATTTTGTTGTTCTCGTCTCTATCCTGCCTGGCAGATAAGGGTAAGGTGCTGTACACGGAGAAATGCGCTATTTGTCATGGTCATGAGGGTTCGGGTGGTGTTGGTATTCCACTGGGGCTTGAGGCCTTTCTCGAACAGACCCCCGATGAGTATTTGCGCCGTACCATACGCGTCGGTCGTCCGGGTCGTATCATGCCGCCTTTTTATCGTCTCTCGGACCATGATATTGACGCTATCATTGGTTATATCCGCAGCTGGAAAAAAACAACTGTACCCCAATGGGATGCAACACCTGTAAAAGCGGATGCCCGAATCGGAAAGCAATTGTTCGATAAACACTGCATCACTTGTCATGGTGAGAGCGGGTATGGTGGAAAGGGTACAGGCAAGACCTTTTCTCGTCCCCGTGACCTGCCTATTACGCCACCGTCACTCAATAACCAGGGCTTCCTTAATTCTGCCAGTGACCAGATGCTCAAAAATATCATTATCCAGGGCCGCAAAGAAACACCCATGCCAGCCGCCAGCCAGTTTAATTTAACTGACGATGACGTCGATAACCTGGTCAGTTATATACGTAGTTTTCAGCAAACCATGGTGACGGGCGAGCAAATACTGAGTGAGTCATCCGTGCTCGTTTATAAGTCGCCTTATACTTTCAATGAGACAATCGAGAATATTAAGCGTGCGGTTATTGCCAAGGATTACATATTGATCCGTGACCAGGCGCTGGATCATGGTTTTGTGCCCGTCAAAGACGAATCGAAAACACATACCATGGTGTATTTCTGCAACTACGACATTATCTATAATGCTCTCGCCATAGACCCCAGGGTAGGCATGTTTTTACCCTGCCGTATTACCGTTGTTGAACAAAATGGCGAGGTACAGGCCATGAGTATCAACCCGAAACGCCTGAGCCAGCTATTTAATAATGATGAACTCGATGTGGCCTGTGACCGGATGCACGATACCTATTCCTCGATCCTGAAAGAGGCAACGCGATGAAACGCATACTGACCCGCCTCCTTGCCCCATTGCTCCTGCTTGGCTGGCTGCCTGCCCAGGCGATGATTACGGGTGAGTTGATTATGGTGCGCTCTGACAGGGCCTTCCCTGATGCCATGCGGATCTTGCAGGGCGCTATTAAAAAGCAGGGTTATACACTGTCTAATATCCAGCCAGTTGACGAGGCCCTGGCAAAGAGCGGTTACACCACGGATAATTATCGAATAGTCTTTTTTGGTAAAACGGAACAGATGAAGTTGCTAACCAGGACACACCCTGAGTTGATTCCCTATCTGCCCCTTAAAATAGCCATCTATGCCGAAGCCGGTGAGACCCTGCTGGTTACCTCTGACCCGGCTGTCTTTATGGATTTATATCCCGATAGACAACTCCACAAAGTGTTCATGCAGTGGCATGAGGACCTCATTAGTATTATGAAGAACCTGCAAAATCCAGATTAATTACCCTGTCTGTCTCTAGTTGTACACTCAGTATTTTAATATCACTATCACGGGTTCTGCTATGTTGGTTAATATGCTTGCTGAACAATCATTAAGCGTGCCTATAAATCCGGCTCCAGAAAAGTGACGATTGATAAATAACAGGTATCTATGCCTGTTGGCTCCATATTCTGGCGTCATAAAAAAAGGGCGGTAATACCGCCCTTTTTTAATAACGTATAAAACAGTTACCTACTGCATATCACCTGTAATACCGAGATAATCCTGGAACTCGGTATTGCCATCGGTTTCTACAGAGATTAGTTTTGGATTTTTAAATGACACAAATCCACCCACCGTAAGGCCGTTAATACAGGTTGGTGGTGTATATATATTGATGTTGTCACTGATCTGGCTGACGGTGTCATCATTTGCGGCAGTATTGGCAAGGCCTGCTGCATCGTTACTCAATGTGCCACTGCATATGACACCTTGCTGGCGATTCAGCAGCTGGATTTCCTGTATGTCTGTTTGTAGCCCTGAAACACCGGCTTCACATACGCCACCCGTATCACTAACCAGGCTCATGCTTGAAACAAGATTCAGGTCCAGGCACATCCTGTGTAGTACACAGTCTGAATTACTGGCCGCATCACCGGATAAACAACCCGGTGCACCCAGGTCATCGGTTGTGCCATCAGCATTCTTGTCTACCACCATGGCTACCGACATGTCATTGAGACGAATCGCAGTCTCTACCGGTGCGGTTGCCATATCATCTTTGATCAGTAGCCTGGGTGGAATAGCCTGTTGTGTACAGGTCATTACCGTGTCGCTAGCCTTGATCGAGAGTTGTGGCGACTGCTCACAGACGGTGCGTATTGCCGCTGTTGGAATAGTGGAGCAATTAGCACCCTGTGCCGCATGGCAGACGCCGCGTTCGAGAACCGTGCTTGCGAGGTCGACGCCGATAAGTGAATCACAGGCCACCTGGCGAATGCCGTGGCAGGTGCCCCTTGCAACGGCTGTCGCATCGGCTGAAAGCGCAGAGAGACTATCGCAATCGGCCGGGAAC
>Ga0224496_10001124_pt1 | contig 17029 bp, 10 predicted proteins | sample SF_Jul11_sed_USG_2_FD_168127 | JGI IMG/M metagenome (GOLD analysis project Ga0224496, IMG submission 168127) | Sediment microbial communities from San Francisco Bay, California, United States - SF_Jul11_sed_USGS_8_1 | ecosystem: Environmental > Aquatic > Marine > Sediment | place: USA...
GTGTGGGTGATGTACGCGCTCGCCCTGCTGGCGCTCACGCGCTTCCGGCTGTCCCGCTCCGACCACCAGGCGCACCTCGCGCGCCTGCGCGCAGCGCGCGCGCGCGACGGCGGCTGAGCCGCCCCCCGGCGTGCAGCCGAGGGGTGGAGAGCCGCTTCAGGATCGAGACACCGCGGCGCAGCGCATCAGAGCTTCTCGCGCCAGTAGAGCAGGCCGCCGCCGATGTCGACATCTTCCTCATCGATGATTTCGACGTCGGTGCCGCTCTTCTCGATGATGAGCTTGTTGTCCTCGCCGCCGGCGCCCACCGAGACCTGAGGATCCGTCGGCAGGCCGGCGCCGATGTCGAGTCCGCGCACCGGGTTTCCGGCGCCGTCGTCGAAGTAGCCCTCGCCCGTCAGCAGATCGAAGACGTAGAGGGTGCCGTCGCCGCGCGAGGTGCACGGATCGCCGGTGCTGGTCGGTTTGAAGGACGCGGCCACCACGTGTCCGGCGAAGATCTCCGTGTTCGTCACGAACTTCTCGCCGTTCGCCACCTTGAAGTAGAAGCCCCGGCCGGTGATCGTGGCACCGCCCTGGTTGTTGGTCAGATCGACGAGCAGGGGATTGCCGAGGCCGTCGGTGTCCGTCTCGTGCAGCGTCGGCAGCGGAACCATGCGCAGCTCGTAGGGATCCGGATCCGAGACCACGTAGTAGCGGTTGTTCTCGTCCGGATCGGGGCTGCCGGTCTTGCCCGGGAAGGAGAGACTGCGGCGCTCTCCGCTGCCGAAGGCGAGCCACAGCTTGCCGCCCGCGTAGGCCGCGGCCGGCGAGAAGAAGAGATTCCGGTAGTAGCTCTCGCCGGAGATGACCGTGACCGGCGCCGCGAAGAAGCGCTTGAACGTCCAGGCGGGCTGGTCGCTCGGCGGCATGCCGCTGGTGTCGTTCGCGCGGTCCTCACCGGGTGTGTTGAACACCCACTTGAACACCTGCCCGCCCATGTCCACGAAGTAGGCGATGTCGGCGAAGCCGTCGGAGTTGAGGTCGAGCACCGAGGGCTTGCTCACGAAGGCGTACTTCATCTCGGCGTGATCGTCGCTGGCGCCCGGATCGTAGATGTGCTCCGCGATCACCGCGCCCGTCTTCGCATCGAGCATGAAGATGGAGCGGCCCTTGGTGCTGAAGGTCGTGGGATCGGCTGCATTGTCGTCCCACGGATCGTCGTAGTTCGAGGTCGCGAGGCCCGTGACCTCCGTCGAGTTCGGATCGCTGGTGTCGTGGTAGCCACCGGTCACGATCACCACCCAGCGCTCGAAGGGACCGTTCACGTTGGCGTCCACGTTGAGCCGGACCTTGGTGAGGATGGCCTTGCCCCAGGTCTCGCCTATGTGCTGCTGGTAGCCGTCGGTATCGAACTCGTCCGGGAACTCCCACAGGTAGCTCGGATAGGGCAGAGGTCCGCCGCCGCCGGCCGCCGAGCTGCCGTTCGGGTTGGTCACGTCGAGGGCGTAGTAGTGGAAGCCACCCTCGCGCAGGCTGCCCACCAGGATGGTGCGCCACTCGCTGCCGTTGGCGAGCTTGGCGCCCACGGTGGGCGAGGTGTAGAACCAGACGTCCGCGGACTGGGGATCGCCGTCCACGTACTTGGTTCGGGAGGTCGCGGAGTCGATTGGCAGATTCTTGATCTTGAGGCGCGCCTCCCAGGGCATGAAGCCGAAGATCTCCTCGCCCGTGCCCTCGTCGTAGCGCGGCGGCACCAGCGAGCCGTCCCAGTCTCCGGCGTGAATCGCCTCGAGGAAGCCGCCGTTGGTGCCCACGTAGAGCACGCGGTCGCGCGGATAGGTCTGGCCGTAGTGCGTCTTGAACGCCCGGTAGGAGACATCGCCGAGCGGTCGGTCGGGCCTGCGCACGATCAGCGGATTCGAGTGGAACACGTCGCCGAGGCGGGCGGCGCGATCGATGCACGCAGACGGCGTGTTGACGTCGGAGGCGACGCCCGTCCCGAAGACACAGCCGCGCACCATGGCCACGACCTCGTCCGCGAGCCCCTCTTCCGTGCGCGCCGTGCTGCCCTTGAGCGGGTAGACCGCGCTGTTCGGGGTGGGATCGGACGGGTCCATGTTCGGATTGGTGAACACGTCGATCCCCAGATCTGCGGCGGCGACGTCGACCTGGGTGAACAGCGGGGGTAGCGCGCCCCAGCTCGCCGAGTTCGACACGTAGAGCGTCCGTGCGCTGGACGCGGGAACCTGCTCGCCCGCATCCCAGAAGTACTCCGCCGCCGGCAGGAAGGGGCCGCTGTTGCACTCGCCGGGCGTCGGGTCGTCGAGGGCACAGTTGCCGTTCTTGTCCTCGATGTCGCCGGTTGCCGAGATGTGCCAGGCGCGCACGTGGCCCTCCCAGAAGGCCGAGCTGCTGCGCGGGAAGAAGTAGCTCTGGTAGAAGTCGCCGCCGTCCTGGGTGCGCGCCGAGGGCACGCTGGCCGCGGTGAACGACGCCGACTTCTCGATGATGTCGTTCAGCGCCGCCACCAGCTGCTCGGCCAGCTCCTCGCCGTCCCGGGCGCCGAAGAAGAGGCCGTTGCCCATGTCCGCGGTGCGCTGGAGGAAGTCGTTCGTGGCCGTGTCCGTGGAGAAGCCGACGGTGTAGGTGTCGATCGTCTGGTCGCCCGCGAAGTCCGGCCGGAAGTCCTGCTCGTACATGAACTTGGCGATGTCGTCGAGGTAGAAGCCGCGCTCGGAGGTGAGTCCGTACGCGCCCGGCGTCTCGTCCTCTCCGTCGGGGTTGTAGTCGCCGATCAGGTCGGGGAAGCTCGCGAAGCCCGTCGCCTCGTTGAGCGTCACCTCGACGTCGAAGTCGTCGTGGGTAGCCAGGCCGTCGGTCACGATCACCACGAAGGCCTTCTCGCAGGCGTACAGCATGGGATCGTCGAACCACTGGGTGGCCAGGGCCCGCCAGGTGCCGGAGCCGTCGTACTGGTAGCGCGGGAAGGTGCTCGCGACGGTGTCTCCGTTCTGGTCGCGGCTGGGGAGGTCCGCCAGATTGCGGCTCATCCAGTACGTGTAGATCTGGAAGAGCGTCTCGGCGAGCGGCGTGTCATCGTTCCCGTCCGGCGTGATGTCGTTGCTGATGGCGTTCTTGATGCCGGCCTCGAGCTCGGCGGCGTGGTTCGGGTTGGCGCGGCCGAGGTCGGCGACGATGTAGCCGCCGTTCGGATCCTTGCCGGCGGCGTCTTCGGGCCCGCGAAAGGTGGCGAGGCCGAAGCGCACGTTCTTCGACTCGGCCACGCACAGCACGTCGAGCATCACCTGCTTCGAGGCCTGGAAGCGCGTGCGGCGATACACGTCCGGGTGCTCGAGGCCCTTGCAGCCCGGACCGCTGCTCGTGGTGGTTTCGATCTCGGTCACATAGGGATCGGCCTCGGCGCTGAAGTACCAGTTGAGGTAGCGGCCGTTCCAGAGCGTCTCGACGCTCTTCGCGTCGTTCTTGGAGGGATCCCAGAGGGTGCGCGTGCGGCCGCAGTTCACGTCGGCGACGGTCACGCTCATGGAGGTGGGGCTGCCGCCGATGCCGAACTCGGCTTGCAGAGCCTGGAAGGTGTAGTCAGTGGCGTTGTCCCAGTGCGCGCAGACCGGCACCGCCTCCTGGTCGAAGGCCGGGTGCCACTCGATCTGATTCATCGACTCGGAGTTGTCCATGATCAGGATGACGTTCGGCGCGAGCGAGGTGCTGAGCAGGAAGAGGTCGTCGCCGTAGGCGTCGAGGGGCGGCGGCTCGGGCGTGGTGGCGCCGCTCATGGCGCCGGCGACCGCCGGCAGGAGCAGCGCGCACGCCACGAGAAGCGTGGCGAGGGCGTGTCGCGGGCTGTGTCGATGCTGCATGGTCGTCGACCTCCGCCCCTGTGCATGCAAAGCGCCGGATGTGCCAGCGCCGCGGCTCGCGGCGCCCACGCGCACGCCGGCGAGCGAGCGGTGCTCCTCGCCGACGCCACCCCGGCAGATTGGTGTGGGGCTCGAACTACGATCGGCACGACCGCAGTTTCTCTTGAGGGCTTTGGGACTTGCTGCACCATGTGCAGCTTCGAGCCAGAGCCTCCGGATTTCGTGGCACTACACCGACAACGTGCGTGGCGGCCGCGCACGGCTCGCGCGTGGCGGTGCCGGGGCTACCGAGTCCGCCTGCACAGGAAACTCAACTGGCTTGCACAATGCGCCGGCTCGCCGCATCGCGGCGCGCCGGTGGCGCAGCGGCGGCGGCCGCTCAGGCTCGGGGAAGAGCCAGCCAGACCAGGGCATAGCCGAGTGCTCCGGCGCCGAGTGTCGAGGGAACGCCGAAGGGCAGCGCGAGTAACGGAAAGAGCAGGAAGCCGAGCACGCTGCCGAGCGCGTCGAACGCGAAGGCCTCGGGCACCGCGGCCTCGGGCTGACCGCGCAGCCCGAGCGGAAAGAGCACGCCGAGCAGCACCGCGCCCGGAAACAGGCCGAGCGCGGCGACGCCGAAGCGCAGCCCCTGCGCCGCCAGGCCGAGGCCGAAGGGGAGATACACCAGCGTGCACGCCGCGGCGCCGCCTGCAGCGAGGCCGAGCGTCAGACGCCGGGTACGGGATTCCGCCGCGAGCGCCGTGGCGCGCGCGGATCCCACGGCCATGCCGGCCAGGAGCAGCAGCAGCACGGCATAGGCGGTGGAGACGGGATCGCCAAAGAAGGAGCGGAGGCTCGAGATGAGCGCCGTCTGCAGCAGCATGAAGGCGCCGCCGAGCAGCAGGTAGTAGGTGCGCAGCCGGCGCCTGCCGGGCGCGCCGAGCCCGAGCAGCGCGAGGAGCACCGTTGCGGCGAACGCGCCGAGCAGCGGGCGCAGCTCGCCGGGCGCGCCCGCATAGAGGAAGGGGCGCGCGTCCGTCAGCGCTTCGCTGTCGCGGGACGGGCTCGCCACGCGCCGCGCGTGCCGCCCGTCGCCCGCGCGCGAGACGACGCCCGCGGCCACGGCCCCGACGCGCGCGGCATCGCGCCCGAAGACCAGCACCGGGAGATCCCACCAGAGTGTGTTCGCATAGGAGAGGCGCAGCGCAGCGAGCGCGGCGCCCTGTGCCTCGATCGCCGCGGCGACGCGCGCAAGCGCGCGCTCGGGCCCGGCGAAGAGCACCAGGCCGATGCCGTCCGGCCGCAGGCGCGCGAGGGCCGCCGCGATCCCCTCGCGCGTGTAGAGATGGTTCTCTGCGCTCACTGGCACGTTCGGATGCGCGGCCGTGAGGAACGAGCCCTCGTAGACGATCACGTCGAAGCGCCGGGGGCTGGCGTCGAGGAAGGCGCGGCCCTCCATCGCGAGCACGGGGACGCGCTCGTAGACGTGTGCGTTGAAGGCCGCGAAGCGATCGCGGGCGAGCGACACGACGAGCGGATCGAGCTCGAGGCCGGTCAGGCTGTGCGGCTGGCTGCGCTCGAGATGCAGCAGACCCATGCCCGCGCCCGAACCGATCACCAGCACGTCGCGATCCCGGATCCAGGCGGGGTCGTAGAGCAGCTCGTAGCCCGGAAACGCGCCGGGGTGATCGAGGCGCGCGGCGCTCCACCACTGCCAGAAGCCGTTGTAGAAGCCGAGCAGCACCTCGCCCTCGAAGGTGTAGAGATCCACCTTCTGATAGGGAGACCACCCCGAGTAGACGAGCGTCGTGTTCTCGGCAGTGAGGGGCGCGTCGAATGCCGGGCGGCTGCGGCGCAGGGACTCGAGCGCGGGCTCGAGGGGCAGCGCGCAGCAGGCGAGCAGCAGCAACGCGGCGAGCACAGGGCGATCGGTCGCGACGGGAAGCGCCAGCACCGCCGCCAGCAGCAGCAGGCTGCTCACGCCCAGCCACTGGGCGAAGTGGTGCGAGACGAGCACACCCAGCAGGGTGCCGAGCAGCGAGAGCGCCACGAACGCGCCGAGTCGCTGCGGGGCGCGCGACTGCAGCGCGGCGGTCACGTGCGCGAGCACGAGTCCGCACGCGACGAAGGGCGGGGACACCAGCAATCCGAGCACGAGCAGCGTGCCCGCATCCACGTCCCGTGCGGCGAGACCGGGCTCGAGCCCGCGCAGGAATCCGAGCAGCAGCGCGAGCAGGTAGAGCCCGAGGCCGAGACCCAGCGCGGCGAAGCAGCGCCGCTCGTCGCGTCCCCGCAGCAGCGGAGCCAGCGCCGCGCCGGCGCCGGTTGCGGCGAGCACGACCGCGAGCGTCAGACGGATCGAGAGTCCGAGCGTCGACAGCACCTGGCACGCCGCGAGCTCGCGCAGAATGGCGAGCTGCGCCACGCCGGAGAGCACGCCGATTCCGAATGCGATGCGCCAGAGACGCGCCTCGCTGCGCGCGGCGGGCCGTGCGCGCAGCGCGGTCTCCGCAGCCAGGGCCGACCGCGCGCTCATCCGCGCTCGCGATCCGGGTTCGGCGGGCGCAGCGGCCGGAAGAAGCGATCCGTGAGCAGCTCGACCGGCGCGCGATCGTCGCTCCACGCAAGGCTCGTCGCGTCGCGGCGGTCGAGACGGCGTGTGTTGCGCCGCAGCAGCTGCCAGCCGGGCCGCAGCGGCGCGGCGATCGATGTGGGCGCCACGCGGGCAAAATCGAGCGGCAGGCCCGGGCCCCCGAAAAATAGATAGGAGGCGAAGCCGTCCGCGGGGGGGCCCGCGAAGCGCTGCGCGCTCGGGAAGGCGGCGAGCCACGTGGACGTGAGTCCGTCCAGCAGCGCCGACGGCGTGGCCGGTGCGAAGGCGTTGAGCACCGCGATGCCGCCGGGTGTCAGGTGGCTCCGCACCTCCGTGAAGAACTCGCGGGTGGCGAGGTGGGCGGGAATCGAGGGCTGGCGGTAGGCGTCGAGCAGGATCAGGTCGAAGCGCTGCGCGCTCTGGCGCAGCCACACGCGGCCGTCGGCGGCGACCGTGCGCAGCAGGCGCCGATCGAGCGCCAGGAGCTGGTCGGCCACCTCGATGACGCGCGGATCGATCTCGATTCCGGTGATGGCCAGACCCGGCAGCTGCGGAGCGATCCAGCGCGTCATGAGATTCGAGACGGTTCCGCCAGCGAGTCCCACGATGAGCACGTCCGTGCGTCCGTCGTCCGGCCGCGGCAGCAGCGCGCTGAGCGCCAGCCAGTCCCAGACGTCGTGGGTGACGAGCTCGGGCTCGATCAGGACCGAGTGGTTGCTCCAGCCCTCGTCGAGCTGCAGCCAGCGCCGACGGTGCCGGGGCGTGTCGCGCGCGATCACGCGGATGCGCTGCAGGCCGGAGTCGCGGTCGTAGAGGATCTCGGAGCCCGACGCCGGCGCCGGCGCGTGCAGCAGCGCCGGCAGCAGCGGAAGCGCGAGCAGCGCCGCGCAGGCCGCGAGGCGCAGCGGCCCGCGCCAGGCGACGCGCCCGATGAGGGCGCCGAGACAGGCGGGGGCTGCCGCGACCGCGCCGAGCAGCAGGAAGGTGTCGTGCACGCCGAGAAGCGGAATCCACCAGAGGGCGGGAAGCAGCACGCCGAGCACGCTCCCCGCGGAGCCGAGCGCGTAGAGCAGGCCCGCATCGCGACCGGCCGTGCTCCGCTCGCGGAGCGTGAGGCGCAGCACCGCGGGCGGCACGCTGGCGAGCATCACGCAGGGGACGGCGAACAGCAGGAGCACGCCGACCAGGCGCAACCAGTAGGCGGCGCCCGCGAGACCCACACCGGCCAGGGCGCCGCGCAGCACGAAGGGGGTGAGCACGCCGAAGCTGGCGCCGAGGACGCCTCCGAGCAGCAGCGCGCCGAGGGGCAGCGCGAACCCCGGGCGCCGGTCGGCGAGCGCGCCGCCCAGCGGGTAGCCCAGCGCCAGCGCGGCGATGACGGCCGCGATGATCGACGCCCAGACGGTGAGCGACGCGCCGAAGTGTGGCGCGAGCAGGCGGCCCAGGGCGATCTCGATGCCGGTGACGGCGAAGCCCGAGGCGAACGCAGCCAGCAGCACGACGCCGCGCGCGGCGCCGCGCAGCGGCGCCGCCTGCGCATCCGAGGCTGCCCGACTGGTCTGTCCCCGACCCTTCATGCAGCGGCATTTCGGCCGTCCGACCCGCCGACTGAACAGGACTTTTCGCAATCGCCGGGAAATCGGCTCCCCCGCGGGGCCAAGCTCCTCTTGCGTCGCGATCGGGGGTCTCGTGACGCTAGGCTTGTGCGTCCGGGAGGAGGCGTGGGCGAAGCGAAGCACATCGTGCCGGAGCCGCTCGAGCGCGATCCGCGCGACGTAGAGAGCCTCGACGTCTGGGGATTTCGCGACACCCGATTTCGGGTGCGCCCAGACGGTGTGGTGGAGCTGACGGGCAGCCGCTACCCGCTGTGCGCGGAGAAACTGGCCGACCTGCTGCCCTGGGTGCAGCGCACCATCCACCCCGCTGTCGCAGCGGACGACCTGAACCCCTCCCGCTATCCGCCGCCGGTCCCGGAGCCGCGGCGCCAGCCGGCCTTCGTCGACGAGCTCCGCAAGCTCTTCGATGCGGACCAGCTCACGGAGGACGCGCTGCTGCGCCTGCGCCACGGGCACGGCCACACGCAGGCGGAGATGTACGCGATCAAGTACGGGCGGCTCGAACGCGTGCCGGATCTCGTGGTGTATCCGGCCAGCGAGACGCAGGTCGAGGCGCTGGTCGAGGCGGCGCTGCGCCACGACGTCTGCCTGATTCCCTACGGCGGCGGCACCAACGTGACGGAGGCGCTGCTCTGCCCGAGCGAGGAGTCGCGCACGATCGTCTCCGTCGACATGTCGAGAATGAGCCGGGTGCTGTGGATCGACCCGGAGAATGCCATGGCCTGCATCGAGGCCGGCGCGGTCGGGCGCGACCTGGCCGCGCAGCTCGCGCGCCACGGCTACACGCTCGGCCACGAGCCCGACAGCATCGAGTTCTCGACGCTCGGCGGCTGGATCGCGACGCACGCGAGCGGCATGAAGAAGAACCGCTACGGGAACATCGAAGATCTCGTGCTCGACGTCACGGTGGTGACCGCGCGCGGCAAGCTCGAGCGCATGGGCTTCGGACCGCGCGAGAGCATCGGCGTGGGTGACGCGCGGCGCTGGCTCTACGGCTCGGAAGGCGGCCTCGGCATCATCACCCGAGCGGTGGTGCGGATCTTCCCGCTGCCCGAAGCGCAGGTCTACGGCTCGATCCTGTTTCCCAGCTTCGAGTCCGGCGTCGGCTTCCTGCACGAGCTCACGCGGCGCGGCGAGCCGCCCGCGAGCGTGCGCCTGGTCGACAATCTCCAGTTCCAGCTGGGCCAGAAGCTCAAGAGCCCCTCGCGCGGCGCGCGCAAGCTGCTGAGCGCGCTGCAGAAGGGGTTCGTCACGCGCGTCAAGGGCTTCGATCCGGAGCGGGTGTCCGCCTGCACCCTGCTCTTCGAGGGATCGCGCCGCGAGGTGGCGGCGCAGCAGAAGAGCGTCTATCGCATCGCCGCGGAATTCGGCGGCATGAAGGCGGGCGCCGACAACGGCAGCCGCGGCTATCAGCTCACCTTCGGCATCGCCTACATCCGCGACTGGATCATGAATCACTTCATGATCGGTGAGTCGTTCGAGACGTCCGTGCCCTGGAGCCAGGCCCTCGCGCTCTGCGACAGCGTGAAGCGCCGCATTCGGGAGGAGCACGCGCGCAGGAAGCTGCCGGGCACGCCGTTCGTCACCTGCCGCGTGACCCAGCTGTACGCGACGGGCGTGTGCGTGTACTTCTACTTCGCGTACTACTTCAAGGGCGTCGAGAACCCGAGCCGGATCTACGCGGAGATCGAGGAGGCGGCGCGGGACGAGGTGCTGCGCTGCGGCGGAACGCTCTCGCACCACCACGGCGTCGGGAAGCTGCGGCGCGGCTTCTTGCCCCGCATCCACTCGGCGGGAATGCTGAGCTGGAGTCGCAGCATCAAGCAGGCCGTCGATCCCACCAACGTCTTCGGCGCTGGAAACCAGAATTTCGGCGGATCCTAGGACGGCGAGTGGACGGGCCGGTGTCGAATCGAACCACGAACGCTGCGGCCGAGATTCTCTTGACCGGGGCGACCGGCTTTCTCGGCAAGGTCGTGCTGCACGAGCTCGTCCGGCGCGCGGATGTGCTGGGCATTGCGCGGATCCACCTGCTGATCCGCCGCAATCGCCGGAGCGCGCCGGATGCGCGCTGGCGCGCGGAGATCGCGGCGTCTCCCTGCTTCGCAGCGCTGCCCGGCGACTGGCGCGAGCGGATCTGCGTGGTCGGCGGCGAGCTGACCGAGCCCCACGCGGGCATCCCCGGCGACGCGCGGGCCGCGCTCGCGCAGCGCCTGACCCACGTGATCCACTGCGCCGCGTCGGTCCAGTTCGATCTCCCGCTGGCGGACGCCGCACGCGCCAACATCACGAGCGCGCTGGAGGTGCTCGAGCTCGCGCGCGCGTGCCCGCACCTCGCCTCCCTGGTGTGCGTCTCCACCGCCTACGTCACGCAGCACCCGGGAGACGAGGCGATCGTCGAAGAGCGCCTGGCGCCCCTGCCGCAGCCGGCGCGCGATCTCTACGCCGCGATTCTGCGGGGCAGCGCCGACGAAGCGGCGCTGCTCGCCGAGAGCGGCCATCCCAACACCTATACGCTCACCAAGTGCATGGCGGAGCACCTGATGACCGAGCGCGCGGGCAACGTCCCGCTCAGCTTCGTGCGCCCGAGCATCATCTCCGCCAGCCTGCGCCAGCCCTGCCCGGGCTGGATCGACAGCCCCGCGGCCTTCGCACTCTTCATCATGTCGATCGCATCGGGTCGCATGCGCGCCGTGATCGCGAATCCGAACACGCGCCTCGACGTGGTGCCCGTGGATTGTGTGGCGGAGCGCGTCGTGGCTGCGGCCTTCGCCGCAGAGCAGCCCGCGCCCGGCGCGCCGAGCATCCGCCACGCGGTGACGGGCTACGAGCGCAGCCCGACGCTCGCGCAGTGCCGCCGGGTGATCGAGCAGTACTTCCGCCGCAACCCCATCGCCGACGCGCGCGGGCGGGACGCGGCGGCCCGTGTCCGCTATCTCGGACGCGACGGCCTGCGCTACCGCCTGCGCCACTGGCTGCACCACAGCCGGCGCCCCGACGCGCACCTCGTCGCGGGCCGGCTCGAGCAGACGAATCGCGTGTTCTCCTACTTCACCCAGAACACGTTCCGCTTCCGCTCCTCCGTGCCCCTCGAAGATCCCGGCTTCGAGCCGCGCGCCTACGTCGAGACGGTGTGCCGCGGCGTGGCGCGCAACCTGATGGACGGAGACGAGTCGGCCGTCTCCTTCGCGGGCCGCCGGCACGCGGCACCGCGCAGCGATCTGCGCTGGGCGTGGTCACAGCCGCGGGGCAGCGCGTGGCTGCGGCTCGCCGCCGTCGCCGTGCGCAAGACGCTGCGCCGCTGCGCCGAGCGCGTGACCTTCGATCTGGGATCCTTCGAGGCGGCGCTGGCCCAGCTGCCGCCGGGCGCATCGCTCGTGATCGTTCCCAGCCACCGCAGCTATCTCGACTTCGTGCTCGTGCCCTACCTCGCGTTTGCGCGGCCGGATCTCGGGCTCGACCTCCCGTGCGTGGCCGCCGCGTCCGATTACGCGCGCATTCCGCTGCTCGGCTGGCTGTTTCCCCGCTTGAACGCCTTCTACGTGGAGCGCGGTCCGCGGCGCCGGGAGAAGGAGCTCACGGCGCAGGTGCACGCGCTGATCCGCGCAGGACACGCGCTCGAGCTCTTCATCGAGAGCCATCGCAGCCGCGACCGGCGCTTCCTGCCGGCGAGGCGGGGCATGCTGCGCAGCCTGCAGGCGACCGGCGAGACGGTGGCGCTGCTGCCCCTCACCATCAGCTACGAGCGCATTCCCGAAGAGCGCGGCTTCCTCGCCGAGCTGCGCGGCGCGCAGCCGGCACCGCACCGGCTGCGCGACCTGCTCGCCTGGTCGCTGCGTGTGGTGCGCGGTGAGGTCTCCCTCGGCAGGATCCACCTGGCGTTCGGAAACGTCGTGCCGCTCGACCTGCGCTCCGACGTGCACGCAGTCGGGCGCGCCGTGCTGCAGCAGCTCGCGTCGCGGGTGGCCACCACGTCGCAGGCGCTGAGCGCCTTCCTCGAGGCGGAGCGGCCCGCGCTCGACGGCATCGATCTGCGCTGGCTCGAGCGGGCGATCGAGGCGCGCGGCGGCCGCGTCCTCGACAGCGGCGCCGCGCTCGGCCCGCTGCCCGCGCTGGTCGAGCGCTGTCTGCGCCATCAGTTCGAGCATTTCTTCTATCCGGAAGCAGCGCGCTGCTTCGCGGGCAATCCGGCGCTGACGTGGCTGGCCCGCGCCCACGAGGCGGGACCGGCGCGCGACGCCGCTGCGGAGATGCGCAGCACGGACGAGCGACTGCAGCGCCTGCTCCGCGCGCTCTTCGCCCCGGTGTGCCGCGAGTTCGCGGCCACGGCCCGGGCGCTCGGCACACCCGACGCGCCGCCGCGCATTGCAACGGCGCGCGAGGTGCTCGGCGCCGGGCGCGACGTGCTGCTGACCCACGCTGAAGCGGCTCTCGACGATCTGCTGCGGCGGAAGATCCTGACGCGCGCGGACGGCGGCTTCACCTGGGGTCCGCGCGCCCTCGAGATCGACGCCTACCGCGCGGCCTGCGCGCGCGGCATCGCGTACACCCGGGCGAGGGAAGCGCGGGCATGAGCACCGGGACGCCGCGCGATGGGACGCGCGGCACGCACTACCTGGTGACGGGAGCGTCGGGCTTCCTCGGCCGCCACCTGCTCGAGGCCGAGTCGGCCAGCGCTGCGGCGGCGCCCATGCTCGCGCTGGTGCGAGATCGCGGCGCCTGGCAGCGCTACGCCTGGACGCGGCGACTCGCGCGGGTCGACGTGATCGAGGCCGAGCTCGCCGGCGCGGGCGCTCTGGACGCGTCGCTCCCGCCGCTGCGCGGCATCTACCACCTGGCGGCGCTGGTGCGACACAGCCGCCGCGGCAGCGCCGAAGTGCAGCGCACCAACGTGGAGGGCGCGCTGCACATGGTGCGCCTCGCGGCCCGGCACGGCTGCCGGCTGGTGATCGCCTCCACCTCGGGCACCGTGGCGTGCTTCGAACGCGCCGACGTCTGGGCCGACGAAGACTCGCCCTATTGCCTGGAGACGGTCGCGGACTGGCCCTACTACCGATCGAAGATCGAGATGGAGCAGCGCGCGACGGCGCTCGCCGCGGAGCTGGGCGTGGACCTGGTGCGGGTGCGTCCGCCGGTGCTGCTCGGCCCCGGCGATCACCGGCTGCGCTCCACGGCGATCGTGCGGCGGGCGATTCGCGGCGAATTCGCGTTCGTGGTGCGCGGCGGCATGCACTTCAGCGACGTGCGCGACGCGGCCCAGGCCCTGCGCCGCGCCATGCTGCGCCGCGAGGCGCGACCCGTCTATCACCTCGACGGCACGGCCTGCAGCCTCGCCGAGTTCTTCGCCATGCTCGCGGCGCTGTCCGGAAGGCCGGCGCCGCGCCGCACGCTCCCCTACGCCCTGGCGTGGGGGCTCGCCAGCGCGAACGCGCAGCTCGAGCGCTGGCTGCGCGGCGCGCGCATCTTTCCGCTGCCCGATCCGGTGGTCGTCGAGATGGCGTCGCACCACTGGGGCATGCGCTCGCGCTACGCCGCCGCGGATCTCGGCTACGCGAGCCGCGACCCGCGCGAGACGCTGCGTGACACCATCGCCTGGCTGCGCAGCCACGATGCCTCGCTCGCCTGAACGCGTTCCGGCGTGCGACTAGACGAGCCAGCGCGGGAAGGGCAGGCCCTTCGCGCGCAGGAATTCCGGGTTGAAGAGCTTCGACCGATAGCGCGTGCCGGAGTCGCAGAGAATCGTCACGATCGTATGTCCGGGGCCGAGGTCGCGCGCCAGGCGGATCGCGCCGGCGACGTTGATCCCGCTCGAGCCGCCGAGACACAGGCCCTCCTCCGCGAGCAGGTCGAAGAGGATCGGCAGCGCCTCCGTGTCCGGGATGCGATACGCGTCGTCGATTGGGGCGCCCTCGATGTTCTGCGTCACGCGCCCCTGACCGATGCCCTCGGTGATCGAGCTGCCCTCGCTGCGCAGCTCGCCGGTCTTGAGGTAGGCGTACATCGCCGCTCCCAGCGGGTCCGCGGCGGCCGTGCGAATGGCCGGATTCTTCTCCTTCAGGAACATCGCCACGCCGGCGAGCGTCCCGCCGGTACCGATGGCGCAGCTGAAGCCGTCCACACGCCCGCCGGTCTGCTCCCAGATCTCGGGGCCGGTGGAGCGCGCGTGGCCGCTCCGATTGGAGAGATTGTCCCACTGGTTGGCGTAGAGGACGCTCGCGGACGTCGATTCGCGCAGCTCCTTGGCGAGGCGCTCGGCGACGTGCACGTAGTGGTTCGAATCCTTGTACGAAACGGCCGGCACCTCGCGCAGCTCGGCACCGCACAGGCGCAGCATGTCCTTCTTCTCCTGGCTCTGCGTCTCCGTGATCACGATGACGGTGCGATAGCCGCGGGCGTTGCCCACGAGCGACAGACCGATCCCCGTGTTGCCCGCCGTGCCTTCCACGATCACCCCGCCCGGCTCGAGCTCGCCGCGCGCCTCCGCATCGAGGATGATGTACTTGGCCGCGCGGTCCTTGACCGATCCGCCGGGATTCAGGAACTCCGCCTTGCCGAGGATGTTGCAGCCGGTGAGCTCGGAAGCCTTGCGCAGCTTGATGAGCGGCGTGTTGCCGATCGCCTCGGTGAATCCGTCTCGTACGTCCACGGGGTCCTCGCGTCTGGAGATGGGAAGCGGGCGCGCAGTCTAGATCACGCGCACGGCAGTGTCGCGCGCTCGATCGCGGCGCGATCCGACGGCTCGAGGGGAAGCGTCGCGGCCAGCTCGATGGCCGTCTGGCTCATGCCGCGCAGCGTCTTGCGCGTGATGTGGAGCAGCTTCTCTTCGTCGAGTCGCGCCGCGAGATCGTGGAACTGCGTCTCGAGAAAGGTGAGACACAGGGCGTCCTCGAAGGCCTGTGCGTCGGGATCGCGTCGCGGGCCCTGCTTCTGGACGATCTGCCGGACGCGGCCGATCAGCGCCTCGCCGTATCCGACCTGCGCGAGGATCTCGCCGGCGATGCGCGCGTGGTGCTCCTGCAGCGCCCTGCGCCAGCGGTGATAGCCCGCCCGTCCCTCGGGATAGCGCTCGCGCCCGATCTCCCAGCGCCGCACGTGATGGGCGCGCGCGGCCAGACGCAGGGCTTCGCCGGCGTCCGGGCGCAGTCGCTCGATCCACTCGCTCATGAGCTCCCCATGCGCGAGCTCCTTGGGCCGCGTCTGCCCGCGCACCCGGATGCGCTGCGGATCGTCTGCGTTGGCGGCGTCGATCGCGGCCAGCGCGCGTTGCAATTTGTCGCAATCGGCCAACGCGCGGATCCTCCCCGCCGGTGGCGTCCTAGTACCTGGTGAGCGTCGGGTCGATCCGCTCGATCCACGCGAGGATGCCGCCGTTCACGTTCCATACATTCTCGAATCCGGCCGCGCGCATGAGACCCACGGCCTTCGCGCTGCGCCCGCCCGATCGGCAGTGCACGACGATGTGAGCGCTCCGATCGAGAGAGTCGAGCTGCTGGGCCAGGCGCCCGAGCGGGACCAGCTCGCCCTCCAGATTGCAGATCTCGTACTCGTGCGGCTCGCGCACGTCCAGCAGCCGGATCGACGCACCGGCGGTGCGCAGCGACTCCAGCTCTTCCACGCTGATGTCCCACTCGCTCTGTTTGGCCAAGGATCCGTCTCCTCCCGACGCGGCGTGCGCTATGCGATTGCATCCAGCCGGGACACCATCTCGGCCACGTCCCGCGGTGCAGAGCTCGCGATCCCGATGCCCAGCGTCTTGCGCGGATCGTCTGCGTCCACGCGAGTCAGCTGCACGGCCCCGTCGCCAAAGATCTGCGCGGCGACGGGCTCGATCTCCCTGCGGGCCGCCTGGTACGCCGCGTCCGTGTTCGGCGCCGCGAGCCGATCGAGCAGGCGCAGCTCGAGCGCGCACGGGTCGAAGCGCAGCGGGTGGCAGGCATCCGCCTCGACCTCCCGAATGGCCAGCAGCGCGCGCCGCGCGGTGTCGCGGAACACCTCGGACAGGGCGCGATCCCCGCAGCGCTTGCGCGTGGTGAGCAGTCCGGCGCGCCCTCCGGTCAGATCGATGCTGTAGTCGACGTCGTGTCCGATCAGGATCACGCCGGGCCCGTCGGGCACGTGCGCGTAATCGGCCACATCGAGGAGCAGCCCCGCCAGGCTGCCGGCCTGGATGAAGCGGTGGAAGAGGCCGACGAACGGCTGCAGCTCGAGCGCGGAACCCGCAGCGGGCGTCGCGAAGAACTTCAAGGAGATGCGCTGGGGCGTCATGCTGGACACTCTCCGCGGCGGCGACGCGCGCCACCGACTCCACGATTTGAACGATCAGCGCGCGGCGCTCACGCGCCGGCCGGGCTCCCGGCGGGAATCTCCGCGCTCGCCTGCGCGGCCAGCCGCGCCTCGCACGCGTGGGCAGCCTCGATGAAGAGCTGGGCCTCCTCGATGCGCTGCGCGGCGACGTCCCGGCTCGCCGCCTGGCTCGGCTGTGCGTGGCGATCGAGCAGGTACCGGCCGAACGTGCCCCGCGCGAAGCGGTCGAAGAAGCGCTCGGTGTCGAAGAAGCGCTTCTTGAACTCGCGCACGATGTCGTCCGGATCCTCGGTGACGTCGATGTACTCCGTGCGCACCAGGGCCCGCGCCGCCGACAGCATCGCGCGATAGGCCTGGTCTTCGGCCTCGTCGCAGTCGCCCTCGTCCAGGGCGATCTGCGCGTCGAACGCCTGCGACTCGGCCTTCACCACCTCGATGCCGAAGAGCGAGACGACCTCGCCCGCGCACTCACCGACACCGAGATCTCCGATGGTGAACTCCCGGACATCGCTCCAGTCGCTGTAGAAGGAGGGATCCTCGGCGTAGGGCGGCACCGTCATGAAGGGCTTGATGACCTCGCGCACGTTTCGCTTGCCCGTGCGCGCGATCCAATCCTGGAAGCGCTCGCCGCGCTCGCGGCCGTGGGCGTAGGCATCGGTCAACGCCTCCAGCGTCTC
>Ga0224496_10001125_pt1 | contig 17027 bp, 17 predicted proteins | sample SF_Jul11_sed_USG_2_FD_168127 | JGI IMG/M metagenome (GOLD analysis project Ga0224496, IMG submission 168127) | Sediment microbial communities from San Francisco Bay, California, United States - SF_Jul11_sed_USGS_8_1 | ecosystem: Environmental > Aquatic > Marine > Sediment | place: USA...
CCATTGGCTTACGAGCAGGTCAATCCCTACGCCTTCGAGCCGGCTATCGCTCCGCACCTGGCCGCGGACCAGGCCGGCCAGATGATCGACATTGATAAGATAATAGATATATATCAAGAAGTTGCGTCAAATGTGGACATCGTGGTCGTAGAGGGGGTCGGCGGCTGGCAGGTGCCGCTAAATAATCGTGAAACGGTCGCTGACCTGGCGCATGGCCTGGGTCTGGATGTCTGCCTGGTGGTGGGTCTGCGGCTCGGCTGCATTAATCACGCCCTGCTGACCGCGCACGCTATCAATAGCCATGGTTGTAAGCTGGCGGGCTGGGTAGCCAACACCTTGCCACCCGTGATGGATGCCCTTGACGACAACATTAACACGCTGAAACAAAAGCTTTCTTCACCCCTGCTGGGTGTGGTGCCGGTGTTCGATAATATTAGCGTCAAGTCAGTGGCACACTGCCTTGAGCAGGCCCTGTCCAACGATGCCCGGTGATTTATTTCATTGAATACAGGGTGTTTGTCAGATAAAATGCGCGCACTTTTTTGCAAGTCGTTGCCGGATAATCCCCCCTGGTTGCACTAATCGTGTGCGAGCCGGACATGCTTTAACAGGTGATTATCACGCGGCATATGTGTAGCCGGAATCAAGATCAGTCGTGGTCAAGCAGGTATGCGATGCAGCCGGGCAGAATTGCCACTGGCTGATACGACCCAACCAGTCGATGCACTGGCAGTCGGCGATCAAGGTCTACCTTGCGATCGCCGCCAGTTGTCTGGCTGTCGGTGTGTTCTTTGCACTGCATGGATTCTGGCCGGTGCTGCCGTTTGCAGGACTTGAAGTGATCGTACTGGGGGGCGCGTTTTACGCCTGCATGGTACGTGGCGAGCAAAGGGAGATTGTGTCTGTCAATGCTGACAGGCTTACAGTAGAAAAGGGTCGGCGCAAGCCGCAGCAGCACTGGGAATGTCCACGTGCCTGGGCACGCATCAAGCTCGAACGTTCGAGGATTGCGTGGTATCCGAGTCGACTGAGCGTGGCATTCAAGAGCGAACGGGTCGAGATCGGCTCGTTTCTGAATGAACAAGAACGGTGTTTACTGGCTGCGGAGCTGCAACAGGTTCTCCGCCATAATGCTGCGACACACTGAGCAGTCCGGTCATCGTTGACGAATTTGCTGAAAAATTTTAACTATTGGTCCTGGGGAGATTGTTGCATGTTTGCTAAAACACTGAGACGCGCACTGAGTAGTGTGTGGGGTGCAGTTTTGCTGCTGAGTGCCAGTACGGCCATCGCCGGTTTTGGCGATACGTTAAACCTCAGGGAAGGCGTGACGGCCACCAGCAAGACAGTCTACGGGCTGCATATGCTGATTTTCTGGATTTGCGTGGTTGCCTGTGCCGCCGTGTTTGCCGTCCTTATCTATTCCCTGTTCGCCCATCGCAAATCGAAGGGTGCGGTACCTGCAACCTTCCATGAAAGCACCACGGTCGAGGTTATCTGGACCACGATCCCGTTCCTGGTGCTCGTTGGTATGGCGGTACCTGCTACCAAGGCACTGCTGGCGCTGGAAGACACACGCGATGCCGATATGTCGATCCTGGTGACGGGCTACCAGTGGAAATGGAAATACGATTACATCGACGGCGCGGCTGAAGGGATCAGCTTCTTCAGTAATCTCGATGCCAAGAGTAACGAAATGCGCCAGCTGGGTTCAGGCGCAAATCCGGCCGATCACGAACACTACCTGCTCGATGTCGATAACCGCGTGGTTGTGCCGATCAACAAGAAGATCCGCTTCCTGATTACAGCCAACGATGTTATCCATTCCTGGTGGTTGCCGGACCTCGGCTGGAAACAGGATGCCATTCCGGGCTTCGTTAACGATGGCTGGACCGAGTTGACCGAGCCGGGTGTGTACCGTGGCAAGTGTGCCGAACTGTGCGGCAAGGACCATGGTTTCATGCCGATTGTGCTGGAAGCCATGACGGAAGATGACTACAACCAGTGGATCGCCGACCAGAAGGCCGGCGCCGCGGCAGCCGCTGCATCCGCCACGCAGACCTGGACGCTGGATGACCTGGTCGCCAGGGGTGAGTCGGTCTACAACACCAACTGTGTCGCCTGTCACCAGGCCAACGGCCAGGGTATCCCGGGTGTGTTCCCGGCCATTACCGGCAGCGCGATTGCAACCGGTGATATCGGTGGTCACATTGATATAGTGATGAACGGCAAGGCCGGAACCGCCATGCAGGCATTCGCCGGTCAGCTGAATGACGTTGATATGGCAGCCGTCGTTACCTATCAGCGTAACGCCCTCGGCAACAGCGTGGGCGACATGGTGCAGCCGTCAGAAATCGCGGCATTACGCTAGGCGCTATGCGGATTATCAGATTATCAGTGGAGATATGAAAAAATGAGTACAGCAACCACACACGACGATCATCACCACGGCGCGCCAAGCGGCATCATGCGCTGGATCACGACGACCAACCACAAGGACATCGGTACCCTGTACCTGTGGTTTGCCTTCATCAACCTGCTGATCGGCGGCGCCATGGCCATGGTTATCCGCGCCGAGCTGTTCCAGCCGGGCATGCAGGTCGTTGATCCGAACTTCTTCAACATGATGACCACCATGCACGGTCTGATCATGATCTTCGGCGCCGTCATGCCGGGCTTCGTCGGCCTGGCCAACTGGCAGATCCCGATGATGATCGGCGCACCGGACATGGCGCTGCCGCGCATGAACAACTGGAGCTTCTGGATACTGCCATTTGCAGCAATCATGCTGATTGCACCGATGTTCACCGGTGGCGCATTCCTCGACGGTCAGGGCCCGGCCTTCGGCTGGACCATGTACGCACCGCTGTCGTTGCAGTATGACAAGCTGTCGTTCTTCATCTTCGCCGTCCACATGCTGGGCTTCTCCTCCATCATGGGTGCCATCAACATTATCGCGACCATCCTCAACATGCGTGCCCCGGGCATGACACTGATGAAGATGCCGCTGTTCGTCTGGACCTGGTTCATCACAGCCTTCCTGCTGATCGCCGTGATGCCGGTACTGGCCGGTGCAGTCACCATGCTGCTGACCGACAAGTATTTCGGCACCAGCTTCTTCGCGGCTGCCGGTGGCGGTGACCCGGTCATGTTCCAGCACGTGTTCTGGTTCTTCGGGCATCCCGAGGTGTACATCATGATCCTGCCGGCCTTCGGTGTGGTCTCGCAGATCATCCCGACCTTCGCGCGCAAGCCGCTGTTCGGTTACAGCTCGATGGTGTATGCAACCGCTTCGATCGCGTTCCTGTCGTTCATCGTCTGGGCGCACCACATGTTCACGGTGGGCATGCCGGTCGCCGGTGAGCTGTACTTCATGTACGCCACTGTCATGATCGCTGTTCCGACTGCTGTCAAGGTATTCAACTGGATGGCCACCATGTGGCGCGGTTCGATGACCTTCGAGACGCCGATGCTGTGGGCGATCGCCTTCGTGTTCCTGTTCAGCCTGGGTGGTTTCACCGGCCTGATGATGGGTATCGCTCCGGCGGATATGCAGTATCACGACACCTACTTCATCGTGGCGCATTTCCACTATGTGCTGGTGACCGGCGCGGTGTTCTCCATCATTGCGGCGGTGTACTACTGGTTGCCGAAGTGGACCGGCCACATGGTTAACGAGACGCATGGCAAGATCCACTTCTGGTGGTCGACTATTTCCGTGAACGTACTGTTCTTCCCGCAGCACTTCATCGGCCTGGCCGGTATGCCGCGTCGTATCCCGGATTACTCCGTGCAGTTTGCCGACTGGAACATGGTGTCAAGTATCGGCGGTTTCGCCTTCGGTCTGGCCCAGGTTTACTTCCTGTTCGTGCTGATCAAGACCATCAAGGGTGGCGAGAAGGCAACGGACCAGGTCTGGGAAGGTGCGGAAGGCCTGGAGTGGACGATCCCGTCGCCGGCGCCGTACCACACGTTTGAAACGGCCCCGACGGTCAAGTAACTGACACGCATGCCGGCGTCAACGCGTCGGCATGCCGGTTGAATATTATGGCAATGACACCCGAACATGAATCGGCACGCGGCGCCAACAAGAAGGTGATAATCACACTTGTTGTTATCGTCGTGGCACTGTACTTCGCCAGCTTCTTTATGCTGGGTGGCTGATGGAAAGCAAGGAACTGGCAAGCCGGAACCGCAAGCTGGTGGGCCGGCTCGGAATCGCGGCTGTTGTCATGTTCGGTTTCGGCTTTGCCATGGTGCCGCTGTACAACGTGTTTTGCGATATCACCGGCCTGAACGGAAAGACCGGTCGGATCGAGGCTGAAGCGGCACTCGGCCAGGCGGTCGACATGGAGCGCGAGGTCACGGTTGAATTTGTTGTTTCGGTCAACAGTGATCTGCCCTGGGAAATCAAGCCCATGGTCCGCCAGATCAAGGTGCACCCGGGTGCTGTTACCGAGGTGAAGTATGCGGCCCGTAATATCACCGGCAACACGGTGATCGGTCAGGCGGTTCCCAGCCTGGTGCCGGGACTGGCGTCCAAGTACTTCAACAAGACGGAGTGTTTCTGTTTTACGCAGCAGACACTGGCAGCAGGTGAATACAAGGAGATGCCACTGCGTTTCGTGGTTGACCCGGCCCTGCCAAAGGACGTGAGTTCGGTCGCACTGTCCTATACCTTCTACAGGATGGAAGGCGGTGGTGAAACGCAACCGGGCAACGGCCTGGAAAAAATAACACTGGGACAGGTTTCAATGGGGTCAGACCCGCTTGAACCGGTACTGTAATTTCCCGGTGACCGGACTGATCAGTACGGCGCCGTGGTAACAGCAAAGAATTTAACTGAATTAATCGATTAGAGAAGAGAGGGAGTCAGCAATGTCATCATCCAACGGGGGATACTACCTGCCACAACCCAGTCACTGGCCGATCGTCGGTTCGATCGGTATGTTTCTGCTGCTGGGCGGCTTCGGCATTTTTCTGGGCGGCGGCAGCGCCATCGGTATGTACCTGGGTGCCGTAGTCCTGATTATTATGCTGTTCGGCTGGTTCGGTACGGTGATTAACGAAAGTGTCAGCGGCAAGTACAACGACCAGGTGGACATGTCATTCCGCTGGAGCATGGGCTGGTTCATCTTCTCCGAAGTCATGTTCTTCGCAGCCTTCTTTGGCGCCCTGTTCTATGCGCGCATGTGGGCGGTGCCGTGGCTGGGTGGCGCGGGCAACAACGTCATGACCAACGAGTTGCTGTGGTCCGGTTTTGATGCGGCATGGCCGACCAATGGCCCGGGTGAAGTGGGTGGCCCGTTTGAAATTATGGGCGCCTGGGGTATCCCGGCTATCAATACCCTGATCCTGCTGACCAGTGGCGTGACGCTGACCTGGTCACACTGGGGCCTGAAAAAGAATGACCGCACCCAGATGATCCTTGGCCTGATGGCAACGGTTGCACTGGGTGTACTGTTCCTGGGACTGCAGGCCTATGAGTACATCCACGCCTACCAGGACCTGAATCTCAAGCTGACGTCAGGCATGTACGGTTCCACCTTCTTCTTGCTGACCGGTTTCCACGGTCTGCACGTGACGCTGGGTGCGACCATGCTGCTGATTATTTTGCTGCGCAGCATGAAGGGGCATTTCTCGGAACACAATCACTTCGCATTTGAAGCGGTTGCCTGGTACTGGCACTTTGTGGACGTGGTCTGGCTGGGACTGTTTGTATTCGTTTACTGGCTGATCTGACCGGCAGCCGGGTAATTAAAAAAGGGCGCTGCTTGCAGCGCCCTTTTTGTTGATGTTCTGATCGCGCCTGCAAGGCGCTCCTACACCATGTATCTACATTATGTAGGAGCGCCTTGCAGGCGCGATTGAATTATTTACCCGGCAATACCGTGCGGTTGCAGCAGGCCGGTGGCGTAGCCCGCCATCAGCAGAACAAACAGCAGGACTGACAGGCTGATGCGAACAGTCAGTGCGCGGACGGTGCGTTCGGATGTGCCCTTGTCCTTGACCAGGTAAAACAGGCCGCTGAACAGGCTACCGATGATGATCAGGAGAAACAGGACGACGATGGCTTTGGTGAGCATGACAATGAACCGTGTTGATGACGTGTCAGCCTATTATAGCAAAGCAGGGTAACAGGATGCGGATCGGCAATTTCGAGTTTTCCCCCGGGTTGTGGCCGACGCTGGCAACCCTGGCGATATTGCCGGTTTTTCTGATGCTGGGTGCCTGGCAGCTTGAGCGGGCCGCGTGGAAGCAGGGCCTGGTCGATACGGAGGCCGAGCTCACGCAGCTGGCACCGGCAGCATTGCTGGACGTGCTCGAATCAAAGGCGCCCAGGGATTACCGGCCGGTTTACATGACCGGCCGCTACGACCTGGAACACCAGCTGCTGCTGGATAACCGGATTTACCAGCGTCGCCCGGGCTACGAGGTGCTGACCCCGTTGCGGCTGAAGGACCAGCAGGCCGTGGTGCTGGTCAATCGTGGCTGGGTACCGCTGGGGCAGTCACGCGCACAATTGCCGGACGTGCCCGGGCCGGCGGCCGAACGGCTGGTGACCGGCACCATCGCCCGCCTGCCGGAAAAGGTGTTTCGACTGGATGCTGCCGAGGAGCAGCACGCGGGCTGGCCGCAGGTCATACAGAATATCGACCTGGAGGCAATCGGCGAGCGCCTTGGGCAGGCGGTTATACCGGTGGTCGTGCTGCTCGATATGAATGACACGGATGGATTTGCGCGCGACTGGCAACCGGTCTATGGCATTATGCCGGACAAGCATCGCGCCTATGCCATGCAATGGTTCTCGCTCGCACTGGTGCTGGTCATTATTTATGTGGGCGTTAACACACGACGTATTGGAAAACAGGACAGCGGGAATTAACTATGCGGTTCAGTAGCAGACACAGGGCGGCTATCGGTGGCCAGGCAAGGCAGGGCGGGTTCCTGACGTCCCGGCAGGCGATCGTATTGCTGGCATTGATTTTCCTGGCACCGACATTTGTTGCACTGGTTATGCACAACGTCAGTGACGGTGGCTGGCAACCGGATGTAACCACGAACAGCGGCGCACTGGTGCACCCGGCACGGCCGCTGGAATTGTCAGCGGACATCGTCTACGGCGATAAACCGCTGGCCGAATACCTGCAGGGCAAATGGACACTGGTATACCTGGGCCGTGCCGACTGCGACGATGCATGCAAGTCCAACCTGTACAAGATGCGCCAGGCACGGACCGCGCAGAACGAACACATGAAACGCGTGCAGCGTCTGTTCGTTTTCGAGGGCGGCCCGCTTCCTGAAAGCGTTAGCGGTTACCTTGCCAGCGAGCAGCCGCAGCTGGACAAGGTTCAGCTGGCGCCGCTGCAGTTCGGGAAACTGGCGGAGTTTTTCGTCATCGACGATACACCGGTGCGTGATGCCGGGCGTGTATATATAGTCGACCCGCTTGGCAATCTCATGATGTATTACCCGCCGGATGCCGATCCGCGTGGTTTGCTCAAGGATCTGAAGAAATTGCTGAAGTACTCACGGATCGGCTAGGTAGATAGTTGTCATGAATGATAAGACATTGGCCGGTCAAATAAACAGCTACCTGGGGCTGTGCAAGCTCAAGGTTGTCGCCTTGATCGTGTTCACGGCGATGGTCGGCATGTTTATGGCGACATCACCACCGGGCATGGTGCCATGGGATGTACTTATTCTCGGTAACCTCGGTATCGGTATGGCCGCATCCGCTGCGGCCGCGATTAACCACGTTCTGGATGCGCGTGAAGATGCAAAAATGGCGCGCACCAGCAACCGTCCGCTGCCGCAGGGTGAACTGAATGTGCGCAATGCGCTGATTTTCGCCGTGCTGCTCGGCGCGCTGTCCATGTTCATACTGGTGTACTGGATAAATGTCCTGACCGCGGTACTGACGTTCCTGTCGCTGGTCGGTTATGCCGTGGTCTATACCATGTACCTGAAGCGTGCCACGCCGCAGAATATCGTTATCGGTGGCGCGGCCGGTGCGGCGCCGCCGATCCTGGGCTGGACCGCGCTGACCGGCACGCTCGATCCGAATGCGCTGCTGCTGTTCCTGATCATCTTTATCTGGACGCCCCCGCATTTCTGGGCGCTGGCCATTCATCGTCGTGATGAATACGCCAAGGTCGATATCCCGATGCTGCCGGTCACGCACGGTGTCCCGTTCACGCGACTGCAAATCCTGCTCTATACCATCCTGTTGCTGCTGGTCAGCGTGCTGCCGTTTGTGACGCGCATGAGTGGTCCGGTTTACCTGGCCGGCGCAATACTGCTGGGGCTTGGTTTTCTCTGGTACGCCATTCAGCTGATGCAGGGCAAGGATGTGGCGATGAAAACCTTCGGCTATTCCATCTGGTACCTCATGGCCATGTTTGCCCTCCTGCTGGTCGATCACTATCTCCCGTTACTGTTCTGAGTGCGTTGTAATGACGGTGCGCCCGTTGCACAGGCTTGAGTGGAAACAAACATGCGTAATTTGATCAGACACGTATCGAAGTGCCTGCTGGCCGGTATCGTCGCGCTGTTACCGATTGGCGGGCTGGTGCTGGGCATCGGTTACCTCGAATCGATGCTGTCGGGCGCGGGACTGCGGCAGTTGCCGTTCTATTTCCCGGGCTTCGGCCTGCTGGCGGCGTTTGTGCTGCTGTACATGATTGGCCTGGTGCTGACGACGTTCATCGGCAAATGGCTGTGGACACGGCTGGATCGTCTGCTTGACCGGCTGCCGGCGCTCGGCAAGTTGTACGTGTCGCTCAAGCAGATTCTCGGCTACGGCGAAGGCAAGGATGCAATCTTCCAGGCAACGGTCATGGTGCCGGCGCCGGGCGGCAGGGGCGAGGAATTCGGCCTGGTAACCAATCGCCTGAAAACGGCTGACGGGCAGGAACGCCTGCTGGTGTTCATCCCCGGGTCGCCCAATCCGACCAGCGGCCGCCTGCTGCTGAGCGCGCCGGAAGACGTGCGCCCGTCGGATATGCCGGTCAATGAAGTCTTCAAGGTGCTGGTGGCCGTCGGCAAGACCGACATCGATATCCGCTGAATTCCAGGGAACCTCTGATGTGTCGTCTTTGCGAGGAACGCAGTGACGAAGCAATCTCTAACAGTCTGATTTCGCAGCGGGAGATTGCTTCGCTACGCTCGCAATGACGGGAATTGCTGAATTAATCAGAGGTTCCCTGGTTCATCAACTCGCGCGGGTAAGGTTCAAGATAGGTTTGCGACAGTGCCCAGTCGTTCGGGTAGTGGCGCAGGTGATGCCGCATAAGCGTCAGCGGCACGGCCAGTGGCACAAGTCCGGTGCGGTAGTCATTGATCAGGGCAGACATTTCCGCCCGGTCGCCGGCCGACAGTTCACGACTGAAATAGCCCTGCAGATGCTGCAACACGTTGGTGTGGGACTTGCGGCTGGCGATGCGCCGCATGGCCGTCATCATTTCCTCTTCGTAGTCCATGATGCGTTGTTCGAAACCGCGTTTTCCTGCATTGGCAACCAGTTGTCCGAGGCGGCGATAGGCTGCCTGGTTATGCGCCATGACCGACAGTTTCTGGCGGCTGTGGAAATCGACCAGGCTGGCCGGTGTCAGGCCCTGCCTGTTCAGCTGTTGCCAGCGGTACCAGGTAAACACGCGTTCGATAAAATTGTCGCGCAGGTCCGGATCATTCAGGCGGCCTTCCTCTTCGACCGGCAGGTTGGGGTGCGCCTGCATGATGGCGCGGGCATAGGCGCCGATACCGTCTGACTTGCCGGGCATGCCATCCTCGCCATAGGTTTTTACGCGCTCCATGCCGCAACTCGGTGAGCGGGACTTGAAGATATAGCCACACAGCCCGTGTTCCTGTCTGGCTATCTTCCGGCCGTAGTTGTCGAGCTTTGCGGTGACATCCTGTGCCGGGTCCTTTACGCCGCGTACACGAATACCGTCGGCCATTTTCACCAGGCGTATCGGCGGGCGCGGTGTGCCCAGCCCGATCGCAACCTCCGGGCAGAAGGGTTTGAATTCGAAGAAATCCGCCAGTCGGCGATTTACATAGGCATGGTACTTGTGCCCGCCATCGAAACGTACCGGCTGTCCCAGCAGGCAGCTGCTGATGCCGACCGGGATGCGGGTTGTTTTATTCTCTTTTTTGCCCATAAAGCACTATGACTCCAGCACGTGTCGCGATGTAAGACGCGGGTAATTTGGTCATGGTTATCTGTTGGGCGTGTAAATGCAAATAACCTTTGTCAGGAAATCCTGATAATTGTCTATTTTTATCGCGCCTGCAAGGCGCTCCTACAAGGCACTCGCTATTGGGTTTCGTGCTTGATTTTGTCGCGCCTGCAAGGCGCTCCTGCAATGAATTGCGGAGCCTGTAGGAGCGCCTTGCAGGCGCGATAAAAATCAGGCGCCGATAATAAAAAACGGCCCTTGCGGGCCGTTTGTTGTGCAGTGCTGGCAGCTGGCTTCACGCCTGCATATTCTTCCTGAGCTTGTTGATGGCGTTCTTTTCCAGCTGACGGATGCGCTCGGCAGACACGCCGTAGCGGTCGGCCAGGTCGTGCAGCGTGGTCTTGCCATCGCTCAGCCAGCGCTCTTCAAGGATGGTCCGGCTGCGCTCATCCAGTGATTCCAGTGCCTCAGACAGGTTGCCGGTATTGACGTCACTCCAGTCAGAGGCTTCCAGTACGACGGCCGGATCGGTGCTGTTATCAGCCAGGTAAGCCGCCGGTGCGTACTGGCGCGTATCTTCGTCATCATCCGCGGCGGTCAGGTCGAAACCGATATCCTGGCCACTCAGGCGAGATTCCATCTCGACGACGGTCTCCGGCTTGACGCCCAGGTCGGCGGCAACGGCATTGACCTCTTCCTGGTTCAGCCAGCCAAGGCGTTGCTTCTGGCTGCGCAGGTTGAAGAACAGCTTGCGTTGCGCCTTGGTGGTGGCAACCTTGACGATGCGCCAGTTGCGCAGGATGTATTCATGCATCTCGGCGCGGATCCAGTGCACCGCAAACGACACCAGGCGCACGCCGACCGTCGGGTCGAAGCGTTTGACTGCCTTCATCAGGCCGATATTGCCTTCCTGCACCAGGTCAGCCAGCGCCAGGCCATAGCCGCTGTAGCCGCGTGCAACCCGCACCACGAAGCGCAGGTGTGACATGACCAGGCGGCGGGCGGCCTCGAGGTCGTTGTCCTCGCGCAGGCGTGTCGCCAGGTCATATTCTTCCTCGGCGGTCAGCATCGGCACGGCCAGTGCCGCCGTGATGTACTGATCCAGGCTGCCAGTCGGCAGCTGAAGGGCAAATGACTGATCTTTAAGGACTAAATCCTGTGTCATGTAATTCTGCCTCGCTCCTGTAATGGATGGTAATTTTAGCACTCCAGATGATAGAGTGCCAATTCGTCGAAAAGTTGCATGAAAGTCGGCCCGCCAGGCGGCAACTTGAGGGTCACCGGCGAGCGGCTGCTCAGCGTGGCTCAATGGCCCGCAGGTGACGGCCAACGGCCAGCCAGGAGCCGAGCAGGCCCAGCAGCAGGCCGCTGGCGAGCAATGTGCCAAGCAGTGGAGCGGGCAGGGTCTGCAGGCTGAAATCACTGTGGTACAGACCGGCCAGCCGGGCGACCGGGCCGCTCAGTAGCCAGAAGCCGGCTTCCACCAGCAGCCAGGCGATCGCGGCGCCCAGCACGCCGTACCAGATGCCGCTGTACAGGAACGGCCGCCGCACGAAACCGTTGGTGGCGCCAATCAGCTTGGTGACGATGATCTCCTCACGGCGGTTCTGGATCTCCAGGCGGATGGTATTGCCGATCACCAGCAGGACGGCCAGCGCCAGCAATGCGCCGATCACCAGGATGCCGCGCCGGGCAATGTCCAGCATGGCGGACAGGCGCTGTACCCATTCCAGGTCGAGTTGTGCGAGCGCGGTTTCCGGCAGCGCGGCCAGTTTCTTTTGCAGGGCGCTGGCCGCCGCCGGGTCCAGGTGGCCGTTGGTCGGGGTGACGACCAGCACGGTCGGCAGCGGATTTTCATCCAGTGCTGCCAGCGCGCTGCCAAGGCCTGACTGTTTGCCGAATTCATCGAGTGCCTGGGCCGGTGTGATCAGCTCGACATCACCGATTTCGGTCCAGCCGCTCAGCTGGCGGGCCAGCTTGTCAGCGGATTCTTCACTGACAGCATCGTCGAGAAAGACTGACAGGCTGGTCTGCCCGTCCCAGGCATCGCTGAGACGTCCGAGGTTTTCGAGCAGCAGGTACAGGCCCGAGGGTAACGCCAGCGCGATACCGATAACGGCGGTGGTCATGATAGCGGCCACCCGGTTTCTATACAGTCGACCCAGGCTGTCCAGTGCGACCTGGGCATGACGGCGCAGGTAAATCGTTGGTGACAAGGCGCGCCGGGTGCGTTCACGCCAGTTGTGCTGTGATTGCCGGCGATTGCGTTTCACGCGTATTCCGCCGCTTCATTGACCAGTTTGCCATGCGCCAGCTGCAATACCGGGTAATCCAGTTGCTCGATCAGCGCGATATCGTGGCTGGCGACCAGCACACTGACGCCGACATCGTTAAACAGGCCGAACAGCTTCATGATCTCGCGCGACAGTTCCGGGTCGAGGTTGCCGGTCGGTTCGTCGGCCAGCAGCAACATCGGCCTGTTGACCACCGCGCGGGCGATGCCGACGCGTTGCGCCTCGCCACCCGACAGGGTGATCGGGTAGACGCGCTCCTTGTTCAGCAGGCCCAGCTTGTCGAGTGCGGCACGCACGCGCTTGCCGATTTCCTGGTGCGGGTAACCGGCAATGACCAGCGGCAGCGCGACATTATCGAACACGGTACGATCGAACAGCAGGTGGTGGTCCTGGAAGATAAAGCCTATTTTTCGGCGTATATAGGGTATCCGACGGTTGCTGATGCGGGTGACGTTTTCGCCGTCCAGGAACAGCTGGCCGCGCGTGGTGCGGTCGATCAGTGCGATCAGTTTCAGCAGCGTGCTTTTGCCGGCACCCGAGTGGCCGGTGAGAAACGCCATGGCGCCTTTTTCCATGTGGAAACTGACATTGCTGAGCGCATCGTGACCGCCCGGGTAGCGTTTGCTGACGTTGGTGAATTGAATCATCTGGGTAAGTTTCTGCAGGGTGCGCCTTGCGCACCGTGATTCCTGACTAAATCCTCGCGGTGCGCAAAGTGCACCCTACGCACGGGTTGTATCCGCTGCAAACAATGCATCCACAAACTCTTTTGCATCGAACTCGCGCAGGTTCTCGATGCCTTCGCCAACACCGACGAAGCGAATCGGTATGCCGGTTTTTTTCGCAATTGCGAACACGATGCCGCCCTTGGCCGTGCCGTCCAGCTTGGTCAGCGTGATACCGGTCAGGCCGATGGCCGCGTCGAACTCGCTGGCCTGGTTCAGTGCGTTTTGCCCGGTGCCGGCATCGACCACCAGCATGACCTCGTGCGGCACGCTGTCATCCACCTTGCCCATGACACGCTTGATCTTTTTCAGTTCGTCCATCAGGTTCGTCTGGGTGTGCAGGCGGCCGGCCGTGTCGGCGATCAGCACGTCCATTTTGCGCGCGCTTGCTGCCTGCAGGGCATCGAAGATGACGGAGGCGGAATCAGCACCCTGTTGCTGGGCGATGACCGGGATGTCGTTACGCTCGCCCCAGGTTTGCAGCTGTTCCACCGCGGCAGCGCGAAACGTGTCACCGGCGGCCAGCATGACCTGCAGGCCCTGCTGCTTGAAGCGGTATGCGAGCTTGCCGATGGTGGTGGTCTTGCCGGCGCCGTTGATGCCGACCATCAGGATGACGTATGGCCGCACCCCGTCGGTGATTTCCAGCGGCACGCTGCTGGGTGCCAGGATCGTCTGCATGTGATCGTGCAGGGCCGTCATGAGGGCGTCGGCATCGGCCAGCTCCTTGCGCGCCACCTGCGCGGTCAGGCCGTCGATGATCTCGCGAGTCGCCTCCACGCCGACATCGGCCATCAGCAGCATGGTCTCGATTTCCTCGAGCAACGCTGCATCGATCGCCTTGCTGCCGAGCACCAGGTCGGCAACACCCTCGGTGAGACTATGGCGGGTGCGGGACAGGCCATCGCGCAGGCGTGCAAACAGGCCGGTTTTCCCGGCCTTGTCAGGCGTGTCGGCGGTTTTCTTTTTTCCGAAACCAAGCATGAAATCAGTTGTCTGTGAATGATCGGGAATTCCGTCGCGGAATATCCTATCATCCCGTAACCTTCGGGGTAACCGTTGCTTTTGCAGGGAGTGTTTTAATGCGAGGTTTTATTGCAAGTATCCTGATGATCGGCAGCCAGGCGCTGCTGGCCGGGAGTGAGGTGCATGAATTCAGGCTGGACAATGGCCTGAAACTGCTCGTTAAAGAGGACCACCGGGCGCCGGTGATGGTATCGCAGGTGTGGTACAAGGTCGGCGCCAGCTACGAGCCAAGCGGCATTACCGGCGTTTCGCACGTGCTGGAGCACATGATGTTCAAGGGCACAGAAACCTACCCGCCGGGGGAATTCTCCCGCATCATCGCCGAAAATGGCGGCAGCGAAAACGCCTTCACCAGCCAGGACTACACCACCTACTTCCAGCGTATGGAAAAAAGCCGCCTGCCGATCAGCCTGAAGCTGGAGGCGGACCGGATGCGCCGTCTGCAGTTGCAGGACGAGGAATTCCAGAAGGAGATCAGGGTGGTCATGGAAGAACGCCGCATGCGCACCGATGACAAGCCTACCGCGCTGACCTACGAGCAGTTCCGCGCCACCGCCTACATGGCCGGTTCCTATCGCAGTCCGACCATTGGCTGGATGAATGACCTGGAAAACATGGAACTGAGCGACCTGGCGGACTGGTACCGGCGCTGGTATGCGCCGAATAACGCCACGCTGGTGGTGGTAGGCGATGTTGATCCGCAGGAAGTGCTGGCACTGGCGAAAGAATATTTCGGGCCGCTGAAGCCGGAGCAGATAGCGCCACCCAAGCCGCGTATCGAGCCGCCGCAGCTGGGTCGGCGTTCGGTGACGGTGCAGGTGCCGGCCGAGGTGCCCTATACCATCATGGGCTACAAGGTGCCGGTGCTGCTGACGGCCGAGGAAGACTGGGAGCCGTATGCGCTGGAAGTGCTGGCGGGCATCCTTGACGGCGGTGACAGTGCGCGCCTTACGAAGGAGCTGGTGCGTGGCAGCCGTATCGTCACCAATGCCGGCGCCGGTTACGATCTCTACAGTCGCCAGGCCGATTTATTCCTGCTGGATGCCACCCCGGCCGCCGAACATACGGTTGAAGAGGCACAACAGGCGCTGTTTGAACAGATCAGGCGCCTGCAGGACAAACCGGTCACCCGTGACGAGCTTGAGCGGGTCAAATCACAGGTTGTTGCCAGTGATGTGTACGAGCAGGACTCGATTTTTTACCAGGGAATGAAAATCGGTCAGCTGGAGACGGTCGGACTCGACTGGCGGCTGGCTGACCAGTATGTCGAGCGCATCAACGCCGTGACTGCGGAACAGTTGCAGGCCGTCGCCCGCAAGTACCTGGTGGAGAAAAACCTGACCGTTGCGGTGCTGGATCCACTGCCGATGGATCAGGGCAGTAAACAGCAAGCGGCCGTGAATGGAGGTGGTCATGGACATTAATTTCCATTCGGGCGTTATCGGCAGAACACTGCAGGCGTTGTTGCTGGGTGCAAGCCTGCTTGTCACCGAGGTGGTGGCGGCACCGGCAATCCAGCACTGGGTGACCGACGGCGGTGCACGGGTTTATTTTGTTCCGGCGGCCGGTCTGCCGATGGTCGATGTCAATATTACGTTTGCCGCCGGCAGTGCGCGCGACGGTGACCGTCCCGGGGTAGCCAACATGACCAGCACACTGCTGGACAAGGGTGCGGCCGGTATGAGTGCCGACGAAATTGCGCAGAGAATCGAGTCGCTGGGCGCGGAAATGTCGGCCAGTTCGGAGCGTGATATGGGCTGGGCCGAGCTGCGTACCCTGAGTGATGCTGCCCATCTCGGTCCGGCGCTGACTGTTTTTGCCAGCGTGGTCGGCAGCCCGGATTTCAACGAAAAGGATTTCGAGCGCGAGCGCAAGCGGACGCTGGTCGGCATCCAGCGCAGCGAACAGTTGGCCGCCACTGTTGCGAGTAACGAAATATTCCTCTCTACCTATGGTGACCATCCGTATGCCTCGCGGCCGACGGGCACCATCGAGGAAGTGAAGGCGCTTTCGCTTGATGACGTGAAGGCGTTTTACCGGCGTTACTACGTGGCGCGCAACGCGGTCATCGGCATCGTGGGTGATCTCGACCGCAAGCAGGCCGAACAACTGGCGGTGACAATCACCAGTGGGCTGCGTGAAGGCGAGCGGGCGGAAAAACTCCCGCAAGTCACCGCACCCGACAAGGCTTCAATGAAGCGTATCGCGCATCCGTCGACCCAGTCGCAGGTGCAAATGGCGGTGCCGGGTATGCGCCGGGGTGACCCGGACTACTTCACGCTGTATGTCGGCAATCATATCCTCGGTGGTAGCGGCCTGGTATCGCGCCTGAGCGAGGAAGTGCGTGAGAAGCGCGGCCTGTCCTATAGCGTCAGCAGTTACCTGTCACCCATGGAGCAGGATGGTCCGTACCTGTTTTCATTGCAGACGCGCAACGACCAGGTGGACGAGGCGCTCAATGTGATGCGCGAAACGCTGGAGAAGTTTGTCGACACGGGTCCGACCGATAAAGAACTGCAGTCAGCGAAGAAGAATATCACCGGCGGGTTTGCGCTGCGTATCGACAGTAATGCCAAGATACTCGGCTACCTTGTCATGATCGGCTTCTACGATATGCCGCTGGATTACATGGATGCGTTTAGCGGCAGGATCGAGGCGGTTACGCGCGAGCAGATCGTTGAGACATTCAAGCGGCGCGTGTTCCCGGACAGGATGCAGACGGTGATTGTTGGTGGTGCCGATTGACCGCCGTTTTTAATCTTATTGTAGGAGCGCACCGCGTGCGCGAAGAGCTCTGATTT
>Ga0224496_10001126_pt1 | contig 17015 bp, 11 predicted proteins | sample SF_Jul11_sed_USG_2_FD_168127 | JGI IMG/M metagenome (GOLD analysis project Ga0224496, IMG submission 168127) | Sediment microbial communities from San Francisco Bay, California, United States - SF_Jul11_sed_USGS_8_1 | ecosystem: Environmental > Aquatic > Marine > Sediment | place: USA...
AGTTCGTGCAGTTCGAGCGCCAGGAGACCGACAAAGCACTGCTCCTCGCGGGTGTGACGAGCACTGCGGGCCCGGACAGCACGGACAACGTCATGTGCCTCACCTGCCATCGTGCACATGCCTCGGCCTTCAACAACATCACCCGCTGGGACATGGAGCGGGAGCTTCTCGCCGAATCGTTCCCGAATGCTGACAATCTGATCGCCATGGGTGCGGTCGAGAACGCTGCGTACTACGGCAGAGACATCGCCACGGAGTTCGGACACTATCAGCGATCGTTCTGCAACAAGTGCCACGTGAAGGACTGATGCTGACTCATTGACGGATGGAGCAAGAACGCTGATCCCATGACAGCGTGACAAGAAGGGCTGGCGGTATGCGTACCGCCAGCCCTTTTCTCTTGCGATGCCTAGTTTGCGCGCTCAGCGGTACGCTCGCGGAGCTCTCCGGCTTCCAGCGCTCGCGCTTCTTCCAGCAGGTCGCGCACGTCCGGGTAATCGACCAGCTCGAGTGCCCTCTCGAAATCTGCAATCGCGGCGCGATAGTCCCGCTTCTGCATCCAGACCTCGCCGCGGCTGGCCAGCGCAATGACCTGCGTCATCTTGCTCGGGTTGAGCGACAGGAGCTTCGTGTAGGCTGCAACCGCCCAATCGAGATCGCCCGCCTGGGTCGCTTCGTCTGCCGCCCGCTGCAGCTCGGTCGGATCATCGGGCAGTGGCGCCATTTCCACCCCCGTCCCCTCGAAGCGCAGCTCCACCCGCTTCTCGCGGCTGAAGTAGGCGCGCGCAACCCGCAACATCTCGCGCACCGTGAGGTCTTCCACGGCGGAGACGTAGCCAACGAGGGCGTCCGTATGGCCCAGCACTTCATAGACGCCGAACGTTGCCGCCAGGGAAAAATAGGGTCGCGCGCGCAGTGACAGCTCCTGGCGGGCTGCAATTTCCAGACGCTTGACCTCCTCGAGCTCGGAGGCGTCGATGCCGCCATCGAGTAGATCCTCGAGAATTCCCTCCAGGTCGTCCTGCGCCGCCGGCCCCACCACCGCGAAACGGAACATCTCCTGGTCCACGCGATCACCCATCGAGACGAACAGCGGAGCGCCGCTCGCCGTGGTTCGCCGCGACAAGAGACGGGCCAGCACGTGCAGCGCCGGTCGATCCGCGTGGCCCATGGCCGGCACCAGATAGACCCACTCGACCCGGTCTCGGGGCAGGGTCGAAGGCAAGCTCAGGCTTCGCGGCTCGTCGATCGCCGGCTCTCTGGGAGGTTCGTGTACGGGTGGCCCCGCTGGGAGATCAGCAAAAGCGTCGGTGATTTCATCCAGCGCGCGCTCGGGCTCCACCGCCCCCGCAACGACGACTGTCACGCGGTCCGGCTGATAGTTCTGGTCGTAGAAGTCGCGCAAATCCCAGATTCCGAGCAGGGAGCCGAAGGTGTGGCCATCTTCGTCGATGATGCCGGCGCCGTAGGGATGCACGCGGTACACCATCGCTTCGACGCGCTCCGTGAGCTGCTGAGAGGGCTGCCACGTCTTCGCCTCCTCGTCCCGCAGCCGCCCCCGTTCCTCGTAGATCGCACTCGGATCGAAGCTCAGGTTGCGCAGCCGATCCGCCTCCATCGCCAACACCTCGCCCAGCCGATCCGCGGGAATCTTGTGATCGTAGAACAGCGTGTAGTCCTCCCGTGTGAAGGCATTCGATCTTCCGCCCATCTCGACGATGCTGCGGTCGTGATCCCCTGCACCGGTCGTCGCCGTCCCCGTGTACATCGCGTGCTCCGTGAGGTGGGCCAGGCCGGTCGTCTTCGCGGTCTCCTGTCTCTTTCCTGCGGCCACGACCAGGAATACGGAGACGTCTTCCCCCTCATCGCGCACCGCCACGCCGTGCAAGCCGTTTCCCAGCAAGCGGCGACGAAACTCGTATCCGGCGAATTTCACCGGCGGCAACCCGGGTGCCGCCCGCTCGGCGCTTGCCGTTCTGCCTGTCGCTGGAGCGTGCTCTCGCAGTGGCTCCGGCCCGGCGCAAACGCAGAGCATCAGCGATGCCAATGCGCCCATTCCACGCAGAGCCGCTCCGCCGCTTCTCCTGTCGCGGGCGCGCCCGATCATCCTTCGCAGATAGCCCTTTCCCGGATTCGCCGCCGCCCGCGATCGAACGCGGGCGGATCCGTCATCGCCTTGCTTCATCCCTTGCTCCCACAGCGCGTCCTTCGCGCGAATCTGCTGTACATTCTTCCCGCGTCAGGAGATTTGGCGAGCGCCCAGGAGATTCCAAGAACGATTCTCGAGCCCGCTGGCAGGTCCTCTCTTCATGACTCTCAAGCACCGCTCCCTCGCGCTCGCCGCGCCGCTGCTCGTCCTCGCTGGCTGCGCGCCCCAGGCGATCTCCTACCGGCCCGCTCTCGAACGAGAGGCGGAGCTCCACCTCTACCTGCAGCCGCTTCCGCAAGAAGCGCAGCGCCTGAAGCTTCACATGGCGCAGATCTCTGCCGTCCGGAGCGATGGAGCTGAACTCCCCCTCCTGCTCGCGTTCCCAGAGCTCAACGGAAGAGACCTGGCGAGCGCCCAGAAACGCCTCGCCTCGGCGACGCTCCCACCCGGTTCGTATCGAGGCGTCTCGATCCTTCTGGATGCGGCCTCGCTGGTTCGCGAAGAAGGCACAGCCGCTCTGCTCGTGCCCGACGAGCCGATCCAGGTCGCGCAGGATTTCACCCTCGCCTCCAAGAAGGCGAACGCTCTCTTCCTCAGCCTCGCTCCAGCCAATCTCGTCACCGGCGGCTTCCGCTTCACGCCTTCCTTCTCCCTCCAGAAATCCAGAAGGGAGCTCCGCAATCTCCTCGGATTCGCTACCAGCTCCGGAGCCAATCTTGTCACGGTCTTCAACAAGCACTCCATGCAGGTCGTCGACGTCATCGCAACGGGCAGCGGCCCGCGAGGCGGGGTGATCGATCCACGGAGAGGCTGGGTGTACATCGCCCTAGCAGGCGACAATGCCATTGAAGCCATCGAGGTGAACACCGGAGAAATCCTTCGCAGACTTCAAATGAACTTCGGCGACGAGCCCAACGAGCTCGCCCTATCCTTCGACGGGCAGCTTCTCGCCTCCGCCAACTCCGGCTCGAATACCGCGAGCGTCATCGACGCCGGCTCGCTTCGGGAAATCGACCGGGTCACCCTGTCCTCTGAGCCGACTTCCGTGGTGACCCACCCATCCTCGGCGCGCGCATTTCTCTTTCAGCCCCTCGCCCATACCATCTCTCAGGTCGACCTCGCGCGCATCGACGTCGCACGCACGCAGATCTTCGACGAAATGCCCTTTCGCGGTGCGATGAGCAAGGATGGAAACACGCTCTACGCGATTACCCGATACTCCTCCGATCTCCTCGTCATCGACGCGACCACCCTCAATCTCCTGGAGCGCATCTACATCGGACCCGGAGCCGCTTCCATCGCGGTCGATCTCCGAACCGAGCTCGTGTACGTCGGCAAGAAGGGGGGCAGCATCTCTGTCGTCGATCCCGGCTCCCTCGCCTCAATCGATGATCTGAGCATCCCCGGCGATGTGGTATTCATGGATCTGGACCTCGACGAGAATTCCCTCATCGTCGCGACACCCAACCTCAACGCGGTGCAGAAGATCGACCTGACCAACAAGAGCCTCCGGGGAGCTCTCGACGTCGGAGACGGTGGCTACGCGGTTGTGCTGATGAACCCGAGGTAGGGCTGCCACTGCACCAGGCGGTCGCTCTCTCTCTTCACTCCGGCGCCCGTGCTTCGCCCGAGCCACCACCGGATCCGCCCATATTCACCTTGAAGACCTGCACCCGGCTGTTGTTGCGGTCTGCGATGAATGCATTTCCAGTCTCGCTGATGCAAATATCCGAGGGATAGTAGAGTCCGCCCTGATTCCAGCCGAGGCTCAATTTCCTTCCGAGGAAATCACCGCCGTACCCGACCAGTGCGAGCCCACTACCGTTTTGGTCCACCAGATAGATCACGCCCCGTCCATCCACCGCCAGGCTCTTCGGGAAATTCATGAACGCCTTCAAACTCTCGGTCAGGGCAGAGAGTCGTTCCGAATCACCCGCCGCTTTGAACACGACTGCTGCCACGCTATCCACCACGAAGACGTTTCCCTGCGAATCGACCGTCAAGTCACTCAAGAAGCCATACTCGTCCGGAAATCGGATCTGGCGGACGAACTGCCCCTCGCCGTCCACGACGAATACGCGCTCCGAGAAGATATCCAGCAGGTAGATGAGTCCCCGCTTGTCGATGTCAAAGCTGCGCGGAGTCACCTGCGTCTTGAACGGCAGGCCCTTCGGCTTCAAGAAGCCTCGAATCTCCCCATCCGCCCCGATCACCCCGATGCGTCGCTCCCGCGCGTCCAGGAAATACACGTCTCCGTTCTTCGCGATGCGGACCTTGATTGGAAACGCTTTCGGCAGATCCACTTCCGCTTCCCCCGTAACGGTCTCTCCCGAAACGGAATACCGCAGAATCCGAGCGTTTCCCGAATCCGCGACGACGAGGGCATCACTTTCGCAGGCCACCCCTTCCGGAAGATTGAGGCCCACCCCCTTGCTATCTACGTAGATGGAGCTTTCCCATTGCAGCCTCCGCATCTCCCCGCCCAGTGACTCGAGGGGAGCGAATATCACGGAAAGAACCACCACCAGAGCTGCCGGCACCTGCATCACCCTTCTACCTCCGGTATCCGGAGTGGCACTGCACGCACATTTCATTGGTTGTCTCGAAATAGAGGAAGTGCTCGTACTCTGTTCCATGCGTCCGATGGCAACTCAGACACTGCAATCTCACGTTCTGATTCCTGGGGTCCTCCACCTTCTCGCCGATCGGATGCGTCGAGTGCACCTGCCAATCGTGGCACGTAGCGCACTGCTCGATCACAGAGGGTTCATTCAAGAGGAATACGCTCTCCGACCCGTGCGGCGCGTGACAGGCGTCGCATTCGCCCTCCGCAATCGGCGGATGCTTCGTCTGCGATCTCTCCTGTCGCGCCACCGTGTCCGCGTGACACTCGCCGCAGACTTCGCTCATCGGCGCCTTCAGCAGGCCGTCTTCCGCGGACGCGTGCGGCGCGTGGCAGTTGATGCAACCCGTATGGTCGACGACGGCCCAATGGATGCGCTTTGCATTGAACGCATCCGCGACCTTCTCATAATGACACCCCTCGCATAGTTCGTATCCCTCGTCCTTGAGGGCAAACGGAACCTTCGATCCCGCCCCTTCATGGCACTCGTCACACTTCTTGTCGGCCACGGGTTTGTGGACATTGTCGAAGAGAATGCCCTTCCTGCTCGATCCGTGCGGATCGTGGCACGTCGTGCATCGAGCCTTTCCAACCGGATACCCCTTGTGTCGTTGCCCGAACGACGCCGTATCCGTCTTGTGGCAGCCGAGACACAGCGTCGGCACCTCCGCCTTCAATAGCTTCGGACTCTTCACAGAGGCATGGGGCGTGTGACACTGCAGACAATCCTTGGAAACCGGCGCGTGCGCGAACTCGTTCTTCGCGATCTTGGCAGACAACTCGGCGTGGCACTCGAAACACAGGGTCTTGCCCGGCTGCAGAAGATTCATGCGATTGTTCGATGCGTGGGCGTCGTGGCACGATGTGCATTCTCCATCGATCACGACCTTGTGCGCGCTCAGCGCTCCGGACGGCACCACCTCCGCGTGACATTCCGCGCACATCTCCCCGCGATCGGCCAGGAGAAGCTTCGCGTGATCCGAGGTATGCGGGCTGTGGCAGCCGACACAATTCCCCTTCGCAAGCGGCGTGTGCACGAACCGCTTCTTCAGGATACCCGCGAAGGTCTCGTGGCATTCCAGGCAGACCTTGCCTCGGGCGCCCTCTTTCAGCTTGAAATCCACGGCTCCGGAAACTGCAACAGGCGTTCCGGCCACGGCTGCGAAGAGCGCCGCGAAGAAGGCGAGCAGGTACAACCGCTTCTCGCGCTCCATCTCCGCTACTCCCGGCCCACGCGGTGGCACTTTTCGCAGCTTCCCTTCACGAAGGGCGAGTGCATTTGATCCTTGAAGAATCTCCGATCCTTCGACGCGTGGGGCGCATGGCAGGCCGTGCAGTTCATCCTGGCTCCATCGATGCCAAGGTGCGAACTCGCAAAGGTCTCGTCACCTAGGTCGTGGCATTCCGCGCACAACGACTGCAGGGGCTGATGGAGCAAGGCAGTCTCTGCCGAAGAGTGAGGCTGGTGGCAGTTGAGGCAATCCTCGGCGGCCGGATCGTGCGCTCTCTCTGCGTCCATTTTCGCCTTGATCTCCTGATGGCAACTCACACACAGTCCCGGGCTCTCCGCCAGCAGCAGGGATCCGAGGCTCGCCTTGTGCGGACTATGGCAGCTCGTGCATTTTCCTTCGGAAGCCGGCTGGTGGGCACTCTTGGCTCCCTTCGCCTCCTCGCCGATCTCGTGGCACTCACCGCACACCGATGTCTGAGAGGCGACCAGCACACCGCCGTAGTCGCTCGCGTGCGGATCGTGGCAGCTCAAGCACTCGCCGTCCTCGAAAGGACTATGAATCTCGGAGCGCGAATCTTCTTCCAATAGGTCCGCGTGACACTCCGAGCAAAGAGCGACACCCGTGGCCTTGAGCATCTTCGCCTGATTCGATCCGTGACCCGCGTGGCAGGCGGTGCAATTTCCGGTCTCGACCGGTGCATGTGTGAACGCAAGGGAGAATTCGTTCTCGAGCTCGGCGTGGCACGAATAACACACGATGTCTGCCCGATTCAAGAGGATGTTCGGCATATTCGATCCGTGCGGATTGTGACAATCCGTGCAGCTCTCAGCTTCGAATGGCGCGTGTAGACTTGCCAGCTTTGCGCCCTCGTCCTTCGTGGATTCGTGACACGAGAAGCAGAGATCGCCATCGACTTGATTCAAGAGCTTCTGATTCGCTGCTGCGTGCGGTGCGTGGCACGACAGACAGCTCCTTTCGCTGTCAATCGGCGCGTGCTTGACGGAGACGCTCGTGCTCGTGTCTTCATGGCAGGAGAAACACAAGAGACTTCCGGGCGCCGTCAGCAGCTTCGGCTGATCCGATGCGTGCGGATCGTGGCAGGCCAGGCAATCTCCGTCTTCGAAGGGTGAATGCTGCTCGGGCCCGCCCATCAAGTCCCCGAAATCATGGCAGTCCGAGCAGAGGCCGGGAACCTCCGAGGAAAGGCCGAACGCGTCGGCGGCGGCGGGCGCGTTGTGGCAAGCCTCGCATTCTCCTCCCACCATCGGGTCGTGGGCGCTGGTTTTCAGGAGCTTCGGCTGCTCGGAGCTGTGCGGGTTGTGACAGACGGCGCAGCTCTTTTCCTCCACTTTGTATCCGCCGTGCGCCTTCTCGAAGACCTTCGAGCCGCTCTCGTGGCACGAGAGGCACAGCGCCGTGGGTGTTTTCGTCAGGAGATTCGGTTCCGGCGACGCGTGGGCTCGGTGGCATTCCCCGCATTCCTTGTCCTTCAAGGCGCCGTGAACATGGGCCTTCGCAAAGCCTGCCTCCGCATGGCATTCGAAGCAGACGGCACTCCCCTCTGCGCTCAACAGATGCGGCGCCTCCGAGCCGTGCGGATCATGGCAGGATGTGCACCGTCCCTGCTTGACCGCCGTGTGGACACCTTCCTGGTCCAGCTGCATGGCCTCGACCGAGTGGCAGCCGTAGCAGAGCGCGTTGCCTTCCTCCTTCAAGAGCAGCTTGCCCACGATTCCGTGAGCGAGGTGGCAATCCTCGCATTTCTTGTCCGCGACCACCGCATGAAGGTTCCGCCTCGACATGTACTGGTCGACGAACTCCTCGTGGCAGTCCAGGCAGTCTTTTCGCTTGAATTTTCTCTTTCTGGCGTCCGCGGTGTCCGGAACACTGAGCACCGCGACGATCGCGAACACCATCGCCAGCGCGATCCGCACGGATTTCGCCTTCTCGAGCCTCATGATCATCTCTTCGCCAACCTCAGCTTCCCAGGCCGGGCCTTCCGCCCCCCTTCCCCACACATCCTGCCAAGAGCCTCAAAGCTCTCCGAGCCCCCTGACGAAGACTCTCGTTTCGTAGGCCTCTGCGAGCTTTCGGCTCCACTCTGCGACCAGGTCCTTTGCCTTCGCGTCGAAGAGCTTCCGCGCAATCGTCTCCCTCGTCCCCTCGTAGGCTTCCGGCGCGGCCGGGAAGACCTTCTCGATCCTGATGACGTAATGGAAGTCATCCGGAGGCGAATAGAGCACCACGTCGCCCTCCCGCGCGCCCTCGGTCATCTCCCGCAGCGCCTCGGGTAGTGCCGTCGCACTCAGCAGGCCCGCGTCGAAATTGAGGCTCCTCTTCTCCTCTCGGTCTACCTGCCCGCCGCTGTTTGCAGAAACCCACGCAAAATCCGCGCGCTTTCTCAGCTGATTGGCAGCACTCTTCGCGTCGTCCAGCGCGTAGAACCGAAGGTTCTTCATCCGAAACATTCTCGGCGAAGAAAACTCCGCCACGTGCTCCTCATAATACGCACGCAGCTCCGCCTCGCTGATCACGACATCCGGCGCAATCACCTTCGCCATGAACGCCTCGAACAACAGCGCCTCTTCATAATCTTGAACTGCCCGCAGATAGTCCGGATCCGCGTCCTTGCCCCGTTCCCTCGCCTCTACGACGGCTGCCTTCAAGAAGAGCATCTCCCTCAAGATTGGCCATTTCTTCTTGTTGAGAGTTCGCTTCTCTACAGCGTTCTCGATGCCGTGGAACTGCCGCTCTTCCAGGTTCCGTGCAAGATCGGCAACGGTAATCTCGGGTGGCTCGAAGTCGTGCACCGTCGCCAGAACCCGGGTGTCATCGAGGAACTTCTTGAAGTCCACCGGCTCGCTCCGCCGATTCCACAGCAGTCCCTTCTCCTCCCTCTCGAAGTCCAGCGACTCGAGCAATCTCTCATCGAGCGTTGCATGCTTTTCGATGAGAAGATCGACGTACGCCTGCCCCCTCTTCTTCCTGTCACGTTCGACAACCTTCTGACGCGCCTCCTCCCTGACTCCTTCGTCTTCATAGAACCGAACGTCTTCAATGTAGAAGATCAAGAATCCATCCGCGGCGCGAAAGATCCCGCTCAGCTCACCGGGCTTCATGCCATAGGCCTTCTCGGCGATGTTGGGGAGCAGGTCCTTGAGCTTCATGTACTGCGCCCCATCGATCTCTCCCTTCGCCTTCTTCTCCGCGACGTAGCGCGCCGAGAGCTCCGCAAAATCTCCCCTGGTTTCGTACTCGCGTTCGAAGTCGAGCGCGTCTTCTTCGGCTTCGAAATTCAAGGTCGCGATGAGGAACTCGCGAGACAACTCCTTGTACAAGTCCAGCACCTCCTCAGGATCCGCCTCCACGCTCTCCAATTCCGGCCCAACGACGCTTTGGACCAAGAGATCTCTCGAAAAGGTCTCGACCTGGCTGCGCAGCGCAGGAAGCTCATCGAATCCGATGTTTCGGGCCTCCTCTACGATCAGCTTCGCGGTGACCAGGCGCTCCAGCAGTCTCGCGTAATCCTTCCTCGCGAGAGTCGCCCCTTCCGTTCTCCTCGCGTGGGTCGAGGCAATCTGCCTGGTCAGATCGCTGACGGTGATCGGCTCTTCGTTCACGATCGCTACCGGCGTATCCGAGAAGAATGGGGATAGCAGCGGCACTTCGAGAACGATCTGCAGCTCGTCGCCTGAGCTCGAGCTCGTCTCGCGCCCATCCTCATCGGACGCGCGCGCAATCCGGGGGCTAGATCCGAGGAACACGAGGCTCACGGTCCCGATCGCGACGAACGCGACCAGCGCCCTCTTGGCGAATTCCTCTGCATCCATGAATCGACCTTCTTCCTTTCTTGCGAGCCCGAAGCTTTCTTTTCCGCAGCCCGCGGCGCGTTCTCAGCGAATCAAGACCTCGAGCGTTCCCCATGTCATCTGTGACGCGAGGCGATGGGCCGTATAGATCCGACCCCAATCAAAGAAATAGACGCCGTCATCCCCTGTCGCATTGCTCCGGGACGACCAGATCATCTTCCCGCTGTCTGCCTCGATGATCTTTACGGCGAAATCAACCTTGGGACTCCCTGCCGCGTCCTGGAAATCGAAAACAGTCCCCGAAAGAACGTAATCCACATTCAACGCATTCTCGCTCGCGATCAGCTCCGCGTTCGCGATCGACGGCCCGGCCTCCATGATGATTCTGTACTTGAGCAGCTGTTCCCGCACCAAACCGGGATCCACGACATCGAAATTCTCGACCCGAAACATCTGCGAAATGAAGTGATTCGCCACGATCTTCCCCGCATTCTTCTTCTCACTCAGATTCAGGAAGGGAAGAATCGCGACGCGATGACGTCTGTCTCTTTGGACGGATGGGGATCGAAACACCGTTCGCGGGCGGTGCCTCTTCTCGCCGACGCGGTCGCCCGCCACGAGGGTAATTCTGGCCCGCCGATCGCAGGCAAAATAGCTGCCCCCCTCCCTGCCTTGCATCGATTCGGGAGCGTCTCCCAGGGATCCTGCGAGCGACTCCGCCAGACAATCCACCGCCTTGCTCAACAGAACATCGACGTCATGCACCAGTCCCAGATTCAGGAAGCCGGGAGTGTCGTTCCCGGCAAGGCCGACGCCGTCCATCCAGAGGATCGAGGGGGCGCCCGTCGCCTCCACCAGCCGGCCGAACAAGCCTATGGAAATCGGCGCCTTCTCGCTGTACGCGGTCAGGGAAGTCACGAGGAAAGCCTCGGCTCCGGTCTCTTCGCGAATGGCCTCCGCCGCAGACGCATCCAGACCGCTCGTGTCCCGGATTCTGTGCCTTTTCATGAAATCCTCGAGAATCTCGTCGTCGAGAACGCGCAGCCCCTGCTCCTGAAATCTCTCCTGGAGCAGCCGTCTCATTGCATCCGACGGCACGCCACCGCCCGTCAGATTCTCGATCGGCAGAAGCGCGATCATTGCGCTTCTCTCGAGCCCGTGCCCTACCACCACTTTCCGAGACCAGCCACTGCTCACCGACGCACCCGTGCCATCGCTGATGACCACCTTCACGCGATAGACACCCGCCTTCCGCGGCTCCCATCTCCACGTGGATGAAGGTCCCTCTTGCTCGACGACCTCCGTGTCGCCACTGCGCGTCCTGAACGCATAGCGAAGCTCGCCCGCGCCTCCGTCCGCATAGGCCGTCCAGAAGATCGTGGACGCGCCGGTCTCCGCATTTGCGGCCGTATTCTGCACCAGAGACCCGAAGCTGAGCGGGCGCTCCGTTCTTCCCCGCTCCCAAGCGCAGCCAGTCAGCAGGAGAAGCACGATCAATCCCCCTCCGCCGACCACCCTAGTCGAAGAGTTTGTCGAGCAAGTCATTGACAGCTCTTACGGTGACGGTATCCATGGGCTCTCCGCCCCCGCCGATCAACCGATCCCACAGGGTCACGCCACCCCGAGTCGAAGATGCCGACCAGACGACCATGCCGCTCTTCACCTCGATCATTTGGAGGCTGATCGAGACGACATTTGCGGATGTCGCTCCCGATCGCACCGTTCCGTACTCCCGCACGACGCCGGTGATCACGCTGTCTATCTGGAGAACGTTGCTGAGCTGCTTCACTTGTTCAGTCGAGGGCCCTTCGAGCGGGATCCTGCCGATCTTCGAAATTCCACGCGCGACTTCTCCGGGCGGCAGCACATAGACGGCCCCCGTCGCAAGCAGCATCCCCATGAACGTATCTCGCACGCGTTCCGCGGCCTCATCGACGCTTGTGAGGTTCTGGAAGGGCAAGACGGCCACGGACCGCAGGGATCCGAAGTCCATGTTCGGCTCGAAATACACGTCATCCGCCGCGCAACTCACGATGGCCGCAAGCATGACCAACACGGCGATCCTTCCGCATGCGTCCGCGTCTCGTCTCATAAAGCCTCTCTGCTGCTCACCAACCGCCTCAATAGTAGATTCGAAAATTTGCACGAATCTGTTGCAAGTCGCGCTTCTCGATATCCGATTCGATGGTTCCGTAATCGAAGCTGACGGTCAGAAGACTCGTGCGTGTGACTTGCCAGTTCACTTCCGGCGTGAGGATCTTCGACTCGGTGCCCTGGATATCGATCGTTTGATTGTAGGAGAGTACAAAATTCAGCAGTCCGTCCGGGAACGGCGCCCAGCTCACGGAGTAGTTCTGAGTGTTTTGCAAGCCCCTTTCGTCCCTCTGCTTCTTGCGAAGATTCAGGTTGGCGGACATGCTCAGGGTTCTCAGGGGAACCCAGAACGCCCGGAATCGGGCGATGTGGCTGAAACCGGAGGGCTGATCGGTCTCGGTATCCCACGAGCCCAGATAGTCGATCGAAAAGTTCATCGTCCTGTGTGGAACGATGTTCGTCCCCAGCCTGAACGTTGTGGCGGTGCTGCTCGGACCCACGACCGGATTCTTCATCGAATATCCCAGATCGAAATTGACAGCCCAGTCTCTGTAGACGTCCGCATTGGTGCGGAGGAAGATCGAATTGCCGTATCCGAAGCGTCCTCCTTCGTCGTCATGATTGCCGCTGTAGACGAGTCTCTGATTGAGCGATGGATGATAGTCCGCAGCCAGTGAAGCCGTATAGGTGTGGCGCACCGTGTCCGGCCGATTCGACTCCTCGATGTCGGAGCGCAGCACCCGCGCGTTGGCGTAGAACCTCGGGTTGAATCGATGTTGGAGGCCGACGCCGTTGGTCAGCGTCGACTTGCTCTGATCGAACGGGTCGTCCGTGCGCCTTCTGAACGACGAATCGTAGGTTGCCGTGGTCTTGTTCGTTACCGCCCAACGCACGCCGAGGTTGTAGGTCTGCGTGAAATTCTCGATCTGGAGGCCTGGCTCCGCTGTGATCGTCGTGAATGCCTGCACCCGCTCGATTCGGATCTCCTTCGTCGTGCTCGACAGCGGTGTGGTTACGACCTTGATGAAGGGCGGGTCCACGGTGGGTGCGAACCGGATCTCGAAACGATTGTCGAAGACGTTGTACGTCGCGGAGGTGACGACTTCCTCCGTCCAGTTCAACTGATCATTGCTGGTGAAGACGGTCCAGGCGAACGAGCCGGCTACGGACGCAATTTCGCCAGGCGTGGCGAGTGTCGGATTGGTGAGATCCTCGAGGGGCAGCACATAGAGGGTGTCCACCTCCGTGGGCGATCCAAAATTCAGTCCGACCGAAACCGGATTCAGCGGAGCGCCTCCGCCGATATTCACGTTCGTGAGTGGATTTGCCGCATCGACGACGGTAAGCGTCGTGGGATCCGTGTCGTCCGTGAAATAGAACGCAGCCCCGGGAGAGGACGAGGGAAGATTGATCTCCCCTCCGCCAAGCGGCTCGAGCGTTTCGTAATTGAGTCGGGCCGCGCCCGTTACGCGAATGCGATCGCCGTGGAAGGATCTTGGATAGCGCATTCCCCCGTTGTGGACTTGCGTCAGCGAGCCGCCGCCACTGATCCTTTCTTCTTGATCATTTCGGGTATAGGTATAGTCGGATGAGAATTCCTCGTAGTCGTATCGCGTCTTGACGACGAGCAGATCCAGAACGGTGTCGCGCGTATCGCCGTCGTCCCAGGTATGGAATCGGTTGTAGTCCACATCGACCGACGGCAGTCCCACAGGTTTCCAATTCCACAATCCGGAAACTTCTTCCCGGAAGATCTTTAGTGAATCCATGTCTCTTGGATCGAACTTGAACTCTCTTCTGCGATAGGCCGCACCGGCCGTGTAGAGAGGGTTGGTGAGATCGAGTTCACCAAAGAGCCGACCTGTCCTCTCCTTGAATCCCGTCTTGGTGCCCTCCGTGTCGGTCTCCGTATCGATCAGCTCGAAGTAGCCGCCTCCGAGAAACTTGAGATAGGGATAGAGCTCTTTCTCGAGCTCGACCTTGTATCTCTCCTTGAGCCACGAAAAGTCGGTGTCCGTTTCTTCTTTGTAATCGGGAGAATTCTCGTCTTCGTTCGTTCTTGCGACGTCCGTATGGATGTATTCGACGTCGGCCTGCAATCGGATCTGTGCCCCCTCGGCCCGGACGGCCAGCGGAAGAAGAGCAGTGGTCACGACGAGCGCTGGACCGATCGATATCCAAAGAGCAACGTGCTTGGACATGATTCACCCAGCGATTCGACCGTGCAGCGGGGTTGCAAAGGGATCCTCGCCCAACCGGCAGACGCGCCGCGGCGCCTGCCGAGATGACATCCTCGAGGGCGGCGTTGAATCGGATTTCTCGCCCACCCCGGACTCGCAGCTGCGCTGTCCTCCTCCCGGACGGATCCCATTGCGCCCCGGGGCTGGTGCAATATTCAGGCCGGAGACGCGCCCAGTCAGAGGCACAACCCCGCGACAAACCTAGCTAGTTCTCGATTCCGACGCCCCGGCTCTGGCGCGGGGGGCACCGCCCCAGATCGCCACAGAACCCCGCGGTGCTCGCATCTTGAGATTCTCAGCCAACGCGGAGAGATGCGAGCCAGAGAGCGCGATCCTCCCCGTCTCGAGGCGCTTCGCTCGCTGGATGCCGTGTGCCGGGGCCGTGAGCCGTGCCAATCAGGCGGGCCCAGCGCGCCGCTCCTCTCCGGGATCAGGCGCCGAGGCTAGCCGTGCATGCACCGATGGATCGGATTGATGCGATCCGATTCGATCTCGGAATGTAGCGACTTGCCCCAGCTCGATCTTCGATTTCCCTGAAATGGCCTAGGAATACCCACCCCAGCAATCGAGCCCACCGGCGCGAGGGCCTGCCTGCTACGGGCTCCTAGCGGGCAAGTCGATCAAGACTCCTTGGCCAGCGCGAAGCGCGCCTTGTTGGCCACCTGCAGGATCGGATCCCACACGGGCGCGAACGGCGGCGCGTACGAGAGATCGAGATCCGCCAGCTGCTCGACGCTCATGCCCGCGCTGATCGCGGTGCCGATGATGTCACTGCGTTTGCCGAGACACGGATCGTGACCCGCGAGCGTGGCGCCGACGACGCGGTGATCATCGGCGCGGAAGAGAATCTTCACCCACACGGAGCCGACGTCGGGCATGTAGTGGGCGCGGCTGCCCGCCTCGGCCTCCGCGCTGCGCACCGCGATGCCCGCGCGCTCGGCCTCGCGCGCGTCGATGCCGCAGCGGCCGATGGCGAGATCGAAGACGCGGGTCACCGCGCTGCCGATGATGCCCGGGAAGCGCTCGTCGCCATCCGCCATGTTGGCGCCGGCCACGCGGCCCTGACGATTGGCGCCGAGCGCGAGCGGCACGTACACCGGCTGCTCGAGCACGCGGTGCCACGCTTCCGCGCAATCTCCCGCCGCGAATACGCCCTCGGCGTTGGTGTGCTGACGCTCATCCACGCGAATGGCGCCGCTCTCGCCGAGAGCGATGCCGGCCTCGCGCGCAAGGCGGGCTCTGGGGCGCACGCCGAGCGCGACGAGCGCGAGATCGGCTTCGATGGCGCCGCCGTCGGTGGCCACCGCGCGCACGTGGCCCGCGTCGCCTTCGAAGCCCTCGACCGTGGTCTCGAGGCGCAGGGCCACCCCGTGCGCCTCGAACTCGCGCTGCACCCGATCCGTAAGTGCCGGCTCGCCGCCGCCCATCACGCCGGACTGCTTCTCGATCACGGTCACGTCGAGGCCGCGGCGCGCGAAGGCCTCGGCCATCTCGAGACCGACGTAGCCCGCGCCGATGATCGCGACGCGCCGCGGCGCGTTCCCGAGCTGGCGCAACACGCGCTCCGCATCGACCAGGGTGCGCAGCGACGTCACGCCATCTAGCGCCATGCCCGGCCACGGCGGCAGGATGGGCTCGGCGCCGGTGGCGATCAGCAGGCGATCCCAGGCGAGCATCGTCTCGCCGTCGGGCGTGCGCGCCGTCAGGCGGCGCCGCTCGGTGTCGATCGCGGTGGCCTCCCAGCCCGTGCGCACGTCCACGCCGCGCTCCTTGCGGAGCGTCTCCGGGCTCATCACGATCAGATCGTCGAGCGCGGGCACGTCGCCGGCAATCAGGTACGGGATGCCGCACGCCGCGTACGACGTGAAGGCTCCGCGCTCGAGCACGCTGACCGTCCAGTCGGGCCGGCGCCGGCGAATCTGCACGGCGGCGGACATCCCCGCCGCATCGCCGCCGATGATCAAACACTCCATGGAGATCCTCCTGGCGCGCACATGGCGAGCATACCGCCGACGCGATCGAGCCCGGTCGCTCGACGATTCTACACGGCGCGCACGACCCTTCCATCTCACCGCGTGTCTTCATGGAGGATGGCGGCCCGTGGAGGCCGGAAACCTCGCGGCTCGACGGAGCGCGCCGCGAAGGCTCACGGCGGCCGCGCCAAAGCTGATCGCGTCGCATCTAACATCTACTCGTGTCGGCATGACTCACGCCTGGCAGGTCTGGTAGCGTATTTCTGCGCAGCAGCGCCGCTGCGCGAGCATGGAATCGCATACCATGTCTCTCGAGTCGCTGCTCCAGGCCTACGGCTACCCGATCCTGTTCGCGGGCACCTTCATCGAAGGCGAGACGCCCCTGCTGCTGGCCGGCTTCCTGGCGCACCAGGGCTACTTCGCGCTGCACACGGTGATCGGCGTCGCCTTTCTCGGAAGCTTCAGCGCCGACCAGCTCTTCTTCTTCCTCGGTCGCACGCGGGGCCGACCGCTGCTGGCGCGGCACCCGCGCTGGCACGCCCGGGCCGAGCGCGCCGAGCGGTTCTTCGCGCGCTACGGCGCGGCGATGGCGCTGGGCTTTCGCTTCGCGTATGGGCTGCGCACGGTGAGCCCGTTCGTGATGGGCATGAGCGGATTCAGCCCGACGCGCTTCGCCATCTTGAATCTCTTCGGTGGCGTGCTGTGGTCCGCCAGCATCGCGCTCATCGCTTATCACTCGACCCGGCTCGCCAGCTCCCTCCTGGGAGATCTGCGGCGCTACGAGCCCGTCATCCTCGGGGGCCTGCTGCTGTCGTCGGCGGCGGTCTGGCTGATCTATCTTGTCCGACGGCACAGAGCGACGGCGCGCTCCTGAACGGCAGCCCGCGGCGAACCG
>Ga0224496_10001127_pt1 | contig 17014 bp, 14 predicted proteins | sample SF_Jul11_sed_USG_2_FD_168127 | JGI IMG/M metagenome (GOLD analysis project Ga0224496, IMG submission 168127) | Sediment microbial communities from San Francisco Bay, California, United States - SF_Jul11_sed_USGS_8_1 | ecosystem: Environmental > Aquatic > Marine > Sediment | place: USA...
AGCACCAGGCAAATCGCACCGTCCGCAATTGCCGGTACCTCGTAAAGGCCTAATGGTTCGACAATCATCCGTGCCGACAAGACTTGATGAATCTGCAACGGATCCCGAAACTGCGCCAGCGGATTGCTCATTGCAGCGGCGCGGCTCTTCACAGCGACGTTGGCTACCTGGGTGCGCGTAGCATCAGTTTCATGGAAATATCGCTGTGCATCCATCGCGTACCAGGCGATCGGTGTCGCGCCGAATGGTGCCTGAAAGTCCGCGTCGCCGACAACGCGTAAACCGTTTAGCATCGCGCTGTCAGGATCTCCGCCGCTCGTGAACGCGGCGCCAAGCGCCAGCGCGACATCGGTGCGGCCGAGCTGAATATCCGCAGCGGCCTGATCGAAAGCCAGGCCGCCAGTGATGCCCATTTCCATAACCTGGGAAAGCTGCGCTGTACAACGCAGGCCCAACCGTGCGGCGACGTGCGTGGGAAAGCCCTGTTGCCGGGTGCTGGGCGACACCATTGTAAAGATCGCAGAACCGACATCGTCACTCGAGACCCCTGCTTCCCGCATCGCATCCAACGCAACGTCGCAGAGCAGGTCCTGCTCGGCGACGGGCGGACGAGCGCCGTATTGACGCGCGTACCGGCTGACAGGTGCAGCGACGGCGCCGATAATTGCGACATCGCGAAGGCTCACGTCTGGTCTGCTACGGCCACAAGTGTTCCGGTGAGATATTGATCGCGGACAACACGTTTCTTGATCTTGCCGCTGTCTTCTCGCGGTAAATGCCTGGCGAAAAAGTATTCCCGTGGAATCTTGTAGCTTGCGATGCGACTACGGAGCTGCGATACGATGTCATCGGCGTCCAGCGGCCCGTTCGAGTCAACCACGGCGACTAGCTTCTCACCGTAGTTCTTGTCCGGGATGCCGAACACGACGCAGTCGCGAACATTGTCGAGAGTTACCAGTACACTTTCGATTTCCGCCGGGTAGATATTGACGCCACCAGAAATGACCATGTCCGTCTTGCGATCGCTGATATACAGGAAGTCGTCTTCGTCAAGGTAGCCGATATCGCCAGTAGCAACATAATCGCCGCGCCGGGCAGACTCGGTCTTTGCCTGGTCCCGGTGGTAAACGAAACGGGTCGTCGCCTCCGAGCGGACGTATATCTCTCCAGCCTCGCCTATACCGCATCTGGAACCATCTTCGGCGATGATCTTCAGGTCGACGCCCGGCCCTGCGTGACCCACGGTACCGACATGAGACTGCCACTCCTCGCTGTTGCAGATCGTTGCAATACCGATCTCGGTCATTGCATAGTATTCATGAATCACCGGTCCCCACCAATTCAGCATACTTCGCTTGATGTCCGGAGGACACGGCGCTGCGCCATGCGAAACAAACCGCAAACTACTCACGTCGTATCTGTTCCGTACTTCAATCGGCAAATCGAGAAGCCTGACAAACATCGTCGGCACCATGTGCAAATGCGTGATTCCGTATTGCTGAATCAGGCTGAGCAATTCCTCCGCGTCAAATCGTGGTTGCAGGATCAGAAGTCCGCCGGAACGGACCACGTGCAAGCCGTAAGCATTGGGCGCGGAATGATACAGGGGGCCGCTCATTACCGAGCGAACCTCGGCTCGATCGAAACCCCACGCCGCGTTCGTTCGTTTCTGGATCGCCGCAACGACCTGTGGTGACGCGGACTTGCGCTTGACGCCCTTCGGCATCCCGGTTGTACCCGATGTGTAGAACATCGGTCCGGCGATACTTCGAGGCGCCTCCTGCCATTCTGCAAATGACGAGATCCATACGCGCCAGTCCGGAATGCCCCCAGGTATCTCGCATCGGTCATCCGCAATACCGTAGGCCGCTGCAATTTCATCCGGGGTACGTACGCCGATGACGACAACATTGCTGCAAACCGCGATTACGGACTCAGACATCAAGTCCGCGTGAGCGATGAGAACTTTGGCGCCACTGTCATCGAGAATATGCGCAATTTCGTCGGCGCTGAGATGCCAGTTGAGCGGCACCGGCGACGCTCCCAGCAATCCTGAGCCGAAAGTTGCTTCGAAAAATGCGAAATCGTTGCGCAGCAACAAAGCGACCTGGTCGCCCTGCCAAACCCCGAGATCATGCAGTGCCGAGGCGGCCTGCCGCGACCGAATATCGAGAACGTCGGGCGAAAGATATCGTTCGCCGCTGACGATCCCTGTCTTCTTCAGCACTTGCTTGTCATTACTTTCAGTCATAATCAACAGGCTTCACCGCTCACGCTTGCTGAGCTGTCATGCGTTTACATCGATGACGATTCGGCCGCGGACCTTGCCGGCCAGCAGTTCGCCGCCAAGATCCACGACGTTGCTCATCGGTTCGACACGGTATATCGAGGCAAGCAGGTCCAAATTCACGGTCTTGCCCAGCTTCTCCCATGCTCGCTGGCGCGCTTCGAGCGGCGCCATCACTGAATCAATGCCACGAAGCTGCACGCCGCGCAAAATGAACGGCATCATCGTGGTCGAGAGCTTTGGACTTCCTGCCAGGCCGCAGGCGGTCACTGCTCCGCCGTAGCGAGTCTGTGCGATCACGGTAGCAAGCATGTCACCACCTACGCAATCGACGCCACCGGCCCAGCGTTCGGACTCCAGTGCTTTGCTTTTGCGATTTAGTTCGTCCCGTTCGACGAGTTTCCTGGCTCCGAGCGCCTTGAGAAAAGACTCGTTTTCCTTCGCACGCCCCGTTGCGGCGACAACATCGAAACCCATTCGTGACAACAACATGACAGCTACGGATCCGACTCCGCCAGATGCTCCGGTCACGATGACCGGACCGTCACCCGGTTGCGTACCGTGCTCCAGCAGGCTCTGAACGCACAGCATCGCCGTATACCCGGCAGTGCCAATCGCCATGGTTTGTTCCAGTGTGAATTCGTCCGGTTTGCGAACCAGCCACTCCGCGCGAACGCGCATTTTCTGGGAGTAGCCACCCCAATGTGATTCCGAAAGCCCAAAGCCGTTGACTATGACCTTATCGCCTGCATGAAACTGCTGATTCTTCGACTCTACTACGGTACCGGCGAGATCGATTCCGCAAACCATGGGGAAAAAGCGGCAGATCGGACTCGCTCCAGTCAGGGCCAGGCCGTCTTTGTAATTCAGTGTCGAGTACGCGACTTCAACGAGAACATCATCGTCCGGAAGATCAGCTAGGCACAGCTCGCGAGGCGCTGCAATCGACCCACCGTCATGTTTGTTGGCCACTATCGCGGTGAAGCGGTCTATCATCGTCGCGTTACCTGATCGCAGATTGTGTCGGTATGAGTCCACGACATTATTGCATCCCGACCGTACCTGTTTATTGAATTGGCTGTAGCGGCTTTGCGATACGCTGACACAGTGGTCAGAGATTGGCGGCGTCTCGCGCCGCCTTCGGCGTTATGCCGAAATGCCGCTTGAATGCAGTTGTAAAGTTGCTCGAATATTCGTATCCAACTTCCAGTGCTATTTCCGTAACACTCATGTCTGTCGCCTCTATGAGTTTCTTTGCGAGTTCCATGCGCAGTTGCTGAGAGAAATCGAAAATCGTCGGGCCAAATACCTGCTTGAACGAACGCATCAGTTTCGCTTCGTTCAAGCCGACCGACTTGGCAAGTTCCGCGATCTTCGGCGGCTCGAGGAACTGTTCCTCGAGGATGCGGCGCGCGTTGTGGAGCTTCTCGATATCCCTGGCGGTCAAGCCGGAGTCGCGGCGTTCCTGTCCAGCTTCGATATCTATCAGCGACTGCAAGCCAAGCGAGAGCAGTTCGTAAGCCTTGGCCTCAGCGTAAAAACTCCGCAGAGAACCGGACAGCTCGCAGGCCAGAAGCGAAGCTGCGGCACGCGCCATATCGGCGCGCAGGGGCATTGTGAGTTGCGTCGAGCGCTGGACTTCATCCCGCAGAAAATCGCGAATGTCAGATGGCAGATCGGCAGCAATATCTGCAATGCGCGAGCCGAGGAACTTGCCGGTACACAGCAGTGTCACCGATTGTTCGTGCTGCCCGGCAAAAAACCACTCTCGCTTGTTAATACCGTCGGGGTGTAGCAGTAATGCGCAGCACCGGTCAGGGATGTCGATGCGTTCTTCTCCATCAAGGCGTGCCCGGCCTGTTCCGGAGAGCCGAAAGTGGAGCTTTAGAGTCGCACCTTCCGAGACCTTTATTGATGCGGGCTTTTCATGCCGAACATCACCGACAACCATGTCAAAACCATCGGCGATGTGAACGATGTCACGATAGCCAAATGCGCCGGCGATCTCCGGAATAAGGCGCATGCCGAGTTCGGGCAGAAACGGCTGCACGCTATCTAGCGCGTAGTAATCGCGGACGTCTTTCGCTGGCCGTTTTAGTTGCTTCTTTTCCGTCATTTTCGCGGGCGCAGTTCCGGCACGTGTCACCACAGTTTGCTACCGGGAAGAAGCCCTAGTCAATGAAAAGGCCACAATTAGGAAGCTCGACCGCCGAGATTCGCATCATTGACAGATACGTTTGAATAAGCGATAGACGAATCGCTGCGATACCGTGCGAAGACCGAACATGAGGATGTTGTGGATGGCGGACAGTACACAGGCCGATTGGGATTTCATAATCGTAGGCGGCGGAGCTGCCGGGTGTGCTTGCAAATCGCCTGTCGGCTGATCCGACCGTCAGGGTCTTGTTGCTGGAAGCGGGGCAGTCGGACGCGACTATCGCCAGCCTGGTGCCCGCAGCAATAGGATTTGTCATTGGCAGCAAGACCAGGAACTGGAATTATCAGTCGCTGCCGGACAGATCGCGCGCAAATCGCACCGAGTTGTGGCCTGCGGGACGCATGTTGGGCGGCGGTAGTTCGCTGAACGGAATGATGTTCGTGCGGGGACATCGCTGGGACTACGATCATTGGAGGGAACTCGGCAACGTCGGGTGGGGCTACGAAGACGTACTCCCGTATTTCAAGCGGATTGAGGACAACGAACGCGGTGCGGATGAATATCGGGGCACTGGCGGGCCAATGTCGGTTTCCGACGTACGAGTTCCTGATGTACTCACGGACGCGTTCGTTGCCGGCATGCAGGAGATCGGTGTCGAGCGCAATTACGACCTGAACGGCGCGGACGCTGAGGGAGTCGACTACTGCCAGGTCAACCAGAGACGCGGGCTTCGGCACAGCACGTCACGTGCTTACCTGTCACCCGCCAACAGACGGCGCAACCTCAAGGTGATGACCGGCGCAACAGTGAGGCGTGTTCTTTTTGAAGGGCCGGTTGCGAAACAAGTGGAATTTCTTCATCGCGGCAACCTGGAATCCGCGACTGCGCGACGTGGTATTGTCGTTGCCTGCGGAGCGATCGCGTCGCCAAAGCTATTGCTGCAATCTGGAGTCGGCGATGCTGCCGCACTTCAGAAACTCGGTATTGATGTCGTCGCAGACCGTAAAGGCGTTGGCAAGAATCTGCAAGAACACCCTGGCATAGTGATCAGCGCTCACGTCAATCGGCGTACGTTGACGAGTGATCGCAACCCGTTTCGCGCGATTCTGCACGGCCTGAACTACGTATTTCGCGGTCGCGGGCCATTGTCGAATCCCGTCGGTCATGCGCAGGCTTTTGTCCGTACGCGCAGCGGCCTGCAGGCGCCGAATGTTCAGATCATATTCTCACCCTTTTCCTACGATCACCATGAGGGAAGCGCAACGCCGTACACGAAGCCGGCAATCAACCTCGCTGTCGGATTGTGCCGGGTTGCCAGTCGCGGCGAAATACGGCTGGCGTCGGCCGACCCGGACGATCAGCCGCTAATCGATTACGCGTTGTTGGACGATGCCGACGATGTGCAGCAGATGATGGAGGGCGTGCGGTTTGCCCGCCGCCTGTACAAATCGAATACTTTCGGGCAGTACTTCAAAGACGAACGAAAACCAGGCATCGAGGTCGCGGGCGATGCAGATCTCGAGACGAGCATTCGGGAGGAGTCGTTTCTGATGTATCACCCATGCGGAACGTGCAAGATGGGGGCGGACGATGCGGCGGTCGTTGATGCGAATTTGCGCGTGCACGGCGTGCAGAATCTTTGGGTTGCCGATGCGTCAATTTTCCCAACCATTCCGGCAGGAAACATCAACGCGACGAGCATCATGGTGGGCGAGAAGGCGTCGGATCTCATCATCGCCGACGGAGGACGTCGCTGAGACATAGTCTTATGGATAATCACGCACAAATCGATTGGGCGGCGGAGGCGGCTGCAACGGAGCGCTCGACCCGGGTTTTCATTGGCGCGTCTGATCAGGAGCCCAATGGCACCAGGATCAAGCTACAGAACCCGGCGGATGGTCAGGCGGGACTTGATTATCGAGGCAGCAGCGAGCGCCAGATCGACGAAGCGGTGAAGGTGGCGAGGGATTCGCAGGGCGGCGGTCGATGGTGGAACATGCCTGCTGCGGCCCGACGCGCTTGCCTGGTTCGGTTGTCCGAACTAATGACGCAGAATGCCGCCACCCTTGCGATCCATGACTGCATGGACGTGGGTAAACCGATCTCCCTGGCGCAGACGGAGGCGCACATCGCGTCGAGCATGTGCCTGTACTTCGGCGAACTCGCCGACAAGCTTTACGCAGGGCGGATTGCGCCATCCGATCCTGGCTCGAACGCACTGCAGGTGCGTAAGCCACGTGGCGTCGTAGCAGCAATCGTGCCGTGGAATTTTCCGATCATCAACGCAACACTGAAGCTCGCGCCGGCATTGGCGGCCGGCAATTCAGTGCTGCTGAAGCCATCGGAGTTATCGCCCGGTTCTGCCCAGATTCTCGTTGGTCTGTGCCTGGAGGCAGGTATGCCGCCGGGTACGGTCAGCTTCTTGCCGGGGGACGGTGGCGTGGGGTCGGCGCTTGCACACCATGCCGGTGTCGATATGCTGACATTTACCGGTTCGACCGCTACCGGCAAGGCACTTATGCGGGCCGCCGGCGACAGCACGATAAAACCGTTGCTGCTCGAGTGTGGCGGCAAATCGCCGGAGTTGGTGTTCGAAGACGCCAGGCATCTGGGTGTCAATGCCTTGGCTTCCGCCATCATTGGCGGCTGCATGGCCAACCAGGGGCAGCTGTGTGTGGCCCGAAGCCGACTCTACGTGCAAGAGTCGCTGTACGACGAGCTTGTGACCGAAATACGCAGCCAACTCGAGGCAATGAAGCCTGGTGTACCACTCGATGCAGCGACGACTTTCGGTCCACTGGCAAGCCCGAACCAGCTAAGCCGCGTTCTGGAGTTGATCGAGAGCGGCGTGAACGACGGTGCCAATCTGCTGGTGGATGGGCGTGAAGCTAGCAGGCCCAATGACGGCGGCTGCTATCTTGCCCCATCACTGTTTGCGAATACCGACCCGTCAATGCGAATCCATCGCGAAGAAATTTTCGGACCTGTTCTCTCCGTCGCGAGCTTCGCCAACGAAGCCGAAGCGGTCGAGCTGGCAAATTCGACGGACTACGGTCTCGCGGCAACCGCCTGGACTACGGACCTCGGACGATCCCAGCGCCTGATCAGAAAAATCGAAACCGGAGGATTGCAGATTCGATCGACGGCGGATCAACGATTCGGCGCAGGATGGGGACGCGAGGGCGAACCGGCCGGTCAATCCGGCTTCGGAATCGAAGGCGGACAGCTAGGCGTCTATAGCTATACCAGAGTGCAGTGGATCCAGTTCGACTTTGCGCTCGATGAAGCGGATTAGCTGACGCCGGGAAAATCATGAAACAGGTTTTCGGGGTCCCAGTGATTGCGGATGTCGCGTAACCGCTTCCAGTTCTCGGTACTGTAACAGGCCTTCACTCTATCCGGGTCGTTTGCAGCATTGATTTCATTGATGTAGTGGCCTACCGCGTGCTTATCGAGGCTTGAGCACATCCTGTTTAGCCAGGCGACGTTGGCATCGTCCGTGTCGCCATCGTTCCATACACCGTATATGCCGATGTAGGTGTTGCCTGCGGCTGAGAATGCGCCGTTGCCGTCGATAGCCGGTGCCAGCTTTGGCTGCACTACGACGTGTGAATGCCCGGCTGGCGCCTTCATGAACTCCGCCGCGATGCCGCGCACCGCCTCCGCGCGATCATTGGTCCACGCGTTCTCCACTGCGAAACGGCCGAAGCCAAACCCGCGCCGCCAGTCCATGCTGTCGCTGAACAACTTTTCAAACGATTCGGCCACAGCAGGCATACTAACTACGCTTTGATCGGCTGCCGGTATTGCTGCAATTGCGTCGAGCGTCGAGTGCGCGCCGTCCAGCGAATCCGCGTAAATCTGCGCGCGCACCGCAATCGCTTTGCGCATGTCTGGCGGTGCATCGGGCGGCGCCTGGGGGTTGTGTAGCATTAGCGCGAGCAGCTCTGTGTTTGCTGGAGACAACGCGACAATCTCGTCGAGCAAATCCAATGCAATGTCCAGCAGTGCGAGCGGAAAGACGTAGGTCGCCGAAAAAACGTTCGCGGGGCGACGATAAGTTTTCAGGTGCAGTTCGGTGACCACTCCGGGCAGTGCGCCGCCCCCGCCGCGCATTGCCCATAGCAGATCGGGATGTGACTTCTCGCCAACGCGCAGGACTTCGCCCTCCGCGGTAACGACGGTTCCGCCCAGAATATTGTTGCAGGCCATGCCACCCCACTCGTCACCGTTCAGTCCGAGCCCGCCGCCGAGCGCGTATCCACCCAACGGAACGGTTGCGCAATGAGCGACCGGGAATGCCTGGTCGTGCTTCTCGAGTGCCGCCATAATGTCCCTTGCCCACATGGACGGGCCGATTCGGGCTGTGCCGGCATCGGGTTGAACGTCAACCTGTTTGAAATTTGCGAGATCAATGAGCATGCCTTCGTCGCGCAGGCTGGCGCCCCAGATGTTGTGCCCGCCAGAGCGCATACTGACTTTCATTCCCGCGCCACATGCAAAACGTACCGCGGCAGCCACATCGCCTGTATCGACAGGACGCAAGATCATCTCCGGAAACCGGTCGGGCTTTCGCATCTGCCAAACCATGCCCTGACGCCAGGATTCGTAAGCTGCGTCGCCCTTTTCAATGATCCGACCACGGAAGCCGTCAATTCGCGCTCGTGGAGTGCTTCGTGGCGCTGTGGCGACACCGCCGGTATCGGTCCTGGAGCAGGCCGAAAGCCAGGCGGACCCGCTCGCCAGGCCGGCCATTGAGGCGATCAGGATGTTGCGCCGGGAAATAGTTTTCATCGTCTGCTCCGCCAGTGGCTCATGTATTGTAGCCAAAGCCGGGTGGGTTACATTATGAGAATCGCCATGCGGGGATTTGCGATCGCTCCATTGCATAAACCCGTACACTCGGCGCATAAGCCGCGGACGTAGTCCGGGCCGTAGTATAGAAAACTGACGTTCTCGGGGGCGACGACAATGACAGTGTTCAAACGGCGAGCGGCCGCCGCTGTACTGGCATCGATGCTAATCGCGGCGTGTGGCGACGAAAGAGGGACTACCGCCGGGCCGACAAATCTTGCTCACGACTTTCAGACTCGGTACATAGATCCCTATGTGGCCGGCGATGTTGAACTGTGGTTACAGGTTTTCGCCGATGATGCCGTGGCGCTTCACAACGGGTTGCCGGCGCTCGAAGGCAAACCAGCGATCCGCGGCTTTGGAAATGCCGTCGCGCAGAACTTTCGCATCGAACGGCTTGATGCCACCGTGGACGAAATACGGCGCGATGGAAACTGGGCCTATACACGGGGTCATTTCATTGCGGATTTCGCAGCCCGGTCGACAACGGCACCGCCTGGCGTGGCGGGTGAGCGGCGTGGCAAGTTCCTGCTGATCTGGGAGCAGCAGCCAGGCGGAGAATGGCTCGTCATAACCGACATGGGCAACAGCATCGACTCTCCGTCGGAACAGGAATGATGCGTCAATGCTGCCGATGGCTCGCTGCGCTGCTCGCTGCACTGGTGTTGTGCGGCGAAGCGGAGTCGAGCGAGGCCCTGTATTTTCCCTGCCGGTCATGCCATGGCGACAATGGCGGTGGAAATGAAGCAATGGGCGCACCGGCTATTGCCGCGATGGATGCCAAGTACCTCGCTCGCCAGTTGCGGAATTTTCGCGACGGCAAGCGCGGCATGTCATTGGATGACCCGGAAGGCCGGCAGATGAACCTGATAATGACGATACTTACGGATGACGAGGAGATCGATCAGCTCGCAAGGTTCGTAGAGGCCATGCCGCCAACCATGCCGTTGAGAACGCTGCCAGCGCCCGCGGCGGATGTCGCATCGCTGTACCAGGCTTGCGCCATCTGTCACGGCGCGGATGGGGAAGGTCGAGACGAGATGAATGCACCGGCACTGGCACGGCTGGATGACTGGTACATAAGCGCGCAGCTAAGAAAATTTCGTGACGGTATTCGAGGCGCCGCGGCTGGCGACATGTTGGGTGCTCAGATGCGAGCCTCGGTTTCTAACTTGGACAACAGAAGCATGGACAAGCTTGCAGCGAGCATCGTGCGTCTCGCATCCGACTGAAACGAACGATTCGAAGGTATTCTGAAAATGAAAGTAACGGTAATCGGCGGTGGCCATGGTTGTTTCGCAGCGGCGGCAGAATTTGCAGAGAAGGGCCACGATGTTTGCTGGTGGCGCCGCGATGCTGCTGCGCACCGTGCAGTCAAGGATGCCGGCGGGCTGCAGGTCAAGGATCGCAACGGCTCCCGGCATGTGCCGATTAGCAACCTGACATCCGATCTCCGCGCGGCGGTTAGCGGCGCCGAGGTAATCGTCATTCCGTTGCCGGCGACCACGCACGAAGACCTGGCGGAGAAGATGGCGGGGCTATTTGAGTCCGGCCAGGTGGTGTATCTGCCGCCAGGTACATTCGGCAGCTACCTGTTCGCCAGGAAGTTGCAACAAGTTCAACCTGGCGTCGACGTCAGCTTCGCCGAGACCGGCACACTGCCGTACCTGGCGCGAAAACACGGCCCCGCGGAAGTCGTGGTCAGCGGCTATGCGACCCGACTGCCGACCGGAGTCTTTCCGGCAAGAAATTCTGAACATGCGTTCGCGGCACTCGAACAGGTGTACCCGGCCGTCGAACGCTGTGAAGATGCGCTCAGCGGCGCGCTGATGAACGCGGGCCCGATCATTCATCCACCGCTTATCCTGATGAATGCAGGCCCGCTGGAACACTTTGAGACATGGGACATTCACAACGAGGGAACACAACCCTCAATCCGGCGAGTAACAGACAGTCTCGACCAGGAGCGAATCGATCTGCGCAAGACGTTGGGCTACAAGGCGCCGCATTTTCCGCTGAAAGACCACTATGCTCAGGAAGGTGATGAATGGATGTATGGCCGTGCAGCTCACGACGAACTGACCGACAGTGGTGACTGGCGCGAGGATATCGACCTTCGTACACATCGGTATATGCTTGAGGATACTGCGATCGGGTTATCGTTCTTCTCGTCCGTCGGTCGATGGGCCGGGCAACCGATGCACATTGCGGAAGGAATGCTTGCCATCGCCAGCGCAATCACCGGCACCAATCTCTACGCCAGCGGCCGTACTTTCGAATCGCTCGGCCTCGCGAACAAGTCGGTTGCCGAGGTCCAGGAGATCCTGCAGAAAGGGTACACGAACTAGCAATGGCTGGTGAACGCATAGCCGTTGTCGGCGCCGGCAGGATGGGGCGGGGAATCGCGCAATCGTATGCGCTTGCCGGCGCGGAGGTGCTGCTGGTTGACCTGAAAGAACGCGGTATCGAGGACTTTGAGGCTCTGACACAAGGCGTCCTCGCGGATATTTCGGCCGACCTCGAATTCGCGGTCGAGGCCGGCTATCTCGACGCGAATCAGATTGGCGCTATTCTTTCGCGTGTCCTAACTGTAACCGGAGACTCGAGCGCTGTAGACGAAAGCCCCATCTCAATCGCCTACGAAGCTCTGCCAGAAACGCTCGAACTCAAACGACAGGCGTTCGACTGGGTCAACGAGCGACTTTCGAAGCAGGTCGTCGTTGCATCGACGACATCGACGCTGGATGTCGATGAGCTCAGTGCCATGGTGAGTAATCCACAGCGTTTTCTGAATGCCCATTGGCTCAACCCGGCTCACCTGATGCCGCTTGTAGAAGTGGCTGTTGGCAAGACAACGACAGAGTCGGCTTACGAAACGGTCCGTGATTCGTTACAGGCGATCGGCAAGGTACCGGTGCGCTGCACCGCGTCACCAGGATATATCGTGCCCCGAATTCAGGCGCTGGCCATGAACGAGGCCGCGAGGCTGGTTGAGGAAGGTGTCGCGACCGCGGAAGACATCGATACAGCAGTTCGGGTCGGGTTCGGACTACGATTCGCCGTGCTTGGGCTGCTCGAATTCATCGACTGGGGCGGCAACGACATTTTGTATCATGCCTCCAGGCATATGTCGCGCACAATTGATGATGCACGGTACGCGACACCTGGCATCGTCGAGCAGAACATGAAATCGGGAAAGAACGGATTACGCGAACGGGCCGGTTTCTATGCGTATGAGGACATGGACATTGAACAATATCGCAGGGACCGACTCGGTCGGTTTCTCGATCTTGTCGAATATTCGGGTTTGTTGCCGGCTGGCTTAAGACGACGGAAGGACCAGAGCAGATGAGCAAGTTTATAGCAGCGGCCGTGCAGTGGACGCCGGTGGTGCACGACGCAAAACGCGGTGCGCAGAAAGCCTGCGAGGCGATTGCGGAGGCCGCCGGGAAGGGCGCAAGGCTGGTGGTGTTTCCGGAATTGTGGCTACAGGGATACCCGTATTATGCGGGCATCCAAATGAGCTCGCCGGTTTACCTTGCCTGGCGCGACGTCTATTACAATGCCGCGATTTCGGTCGACGGGCCGGAGATGGCGTCTATCAGGAAAGCGGCAGCAAAACACAAGTGCTGTGTCGTGATGAGTGCACACGAGCGCGAAGGCGGGACGCTCTATAACTCGCAGATGTTTATCGCCGACGACGGATCGCTGCTTGGTTGTCACCGCAAACTGATACCGACTCAGACAGAGAGGATGGTGCACGGCCGCGGCGACGGCTCGGACCTGGATGTCTACGAGACGTCAATCGGCCGGCTCGGCGGATTGTTGTGTTTCGAGCACCATATGGCACCGGCGCGATATGCATTGTGCACGCTACATTGCCAGGTACATGCCGCGGCATGGCCCGGTTTCGAATTCCTGCATCCGATAGTCGATGCCAACTCGCGCCAACTTGCGGTCGAGAACGGTTGCTTCGTAATCGTTGCTCGCGACGTCCTTGATCCGTCTCGAATCGCGGACGGTATGCCAGGCGTTGGTGACGAAGGCCATCACTGGGAAATGCACGGCGGCAGCGCAATCATCTCTCCCATGGGCGAGTATATCGTCGAGCCGGTTCTTGACAAGGAAACTATTATTACGGCGGAAATCGATCTCGCGGCTTGTTCTCTGTCGAAGTGGTTCGTGGACGGTGCCGGCCACTATGCTCGGCCGGATGTCTTTCAATTGCGTTGGGACCGACGCCCGAAAAAGCCGCTGGAGCTGATTGAGTGACAAGCGCCGGAGTGCAAGCTTACTTTCGTGAGAATTTCGCGGATGCCAGAGAATTGTTCGTCTCGATTGCCGGAGATTCCGGCTTGCATGTCGCATCACATCAGCACCCTCTAGCTGGTCCGGATGGCGAAACATTGTCTACTGACGCCGTCACAATCGGCGAGCCGGATGCGGAAAACCTTGTCGTACTGATTTCCGGCACCCACGGTGTCGAGACGCTCTGCGGATCAGCGTGCCAGTCGCTGTACCTGGCAAAGCGCGAGTGGCAAAAGTTGCCGGTCAACACGACGGTTCTGATAATTCACGCTATCAACCCGTGGGGTGCGGCACATATACGCAGGAATAACGAAGACAATGTCGACCTTGGGCGCAACTTCATGAATTTCGATGCACCGCTGCCAAAAAATGCGAAATACGAAGCGCTACGGGCTGCCATCGATTGTCCGGAGTTTCGTGGTGCGGAGCGGGATCGTGCCGACAATATCCATACCCGGTATATTGCAAGCAACAGCATCAATGACTACGTCGATGCAATCATGGGCGGGCAGTACGAGTACTCAAACGGATTTGCGTACGGAGGTAATGCGCCGGTCTGGTCCAATCGACTGCTGAGGAATCTGCTGGCCCCCTACGCAAGGTCAGCACGGAAAGTCCGTGTTGTCGAGTATCACAGTGGACTTGGGCCGTACGGCTACGGGGCGGCGGTGACAATGCAGGTCAATGAGGACCTGCAGCGCGTGCAGTCAATATACGGACGCTGGGTCGATGCGCCGAACGATACGAGTGAAAAGCATAAGGAACGGTTTCACAAGGTCCAGGGTACGCCCTACGACGGTATTCGGGAAACGCTTGCCGACGCGGAGCTAAGCGCAATCGTTGTCGAGTTCGGAACCTACCCGCCCTTCGAAAGCCTGCGAGCTTTGCTCGACGATCATTGGTTGACGCAGAGTGGCGATCCGGCGTCCGCAATGGGCCGCGAGATCAAGCAGCGAATCCTTGAGTACCATTACCCTGCCGATCCTGACTGGAGGCAGGCAATCGCCGATCGTTCCGCGCAGATTATCGATCAGACCTTTCGCGGCCTGGGATGACATGACTCAGGCGATCACGTTACGAGACGTTCAGGCGACGGCACGCCTGATTCAATCCTATATTCGCCGCACGCCGGTCGCCGACTGGGTCGGCCTTCAGCTCATGAAGGTCTTGCCGGAGGGAACGACGGTCGTCGCGAAATTGGAAATCTTCCAGCACTCCGGAACGTTCAAGGCGCGCGGTGCATTGTCAAACATCCTGCGATTGACCGATAGGCAAAAAGCGAACGGTATAACGGCTATGAGCGCAGGCAATCACGCCGTTGCAGTGGCTTACGCTGCCGCTGCCGCCGGTGTCGATGCGAAGCTTGTCATGCAAAGCTCAGCCAATCCGGCACGGATAGAGATGGCAAGATCTTTCGGCGCTCGATTGCTTATTGCCGAAGACGGGCCCACCGGTTTTGCCATGGCAGAAGAAATTGCGAAGAACGAGAATCGGGCGTTCATTCACCCTTTCGACGGCGCCGATACGGCGCGCGGAACAGCAACGCTCGGGCAGGAGTTCAATGAGCAGGTTGGCGACGTCGATGTGCTGATCATCGCAATTGGTGGCGGCGCACTGGCCGGCGGCGTCTCTGCGGTCACAAAATTGCTGAATCCGAATTGCCACATAATCGGCGTGGAACCCTTTGGCGCGGACAGCATGTATCGAAGCTTCAAGTCCGGCAAGGCTGAAACGATCGGTGTTCCCAAGACTATTGCGGACAGCCTTGGGCCGCCTATGACACTGCCCTATCCATTCGAGCTGTGTCGTAACAACGTCGACGACATCGTTCGTGTGACGGACGAAGAACTCAAGGAGGCGATGCGTCTGATTTTCAATGACCTGAAATTGGCAGTCGAGCCGGCTTGCGCCGCGACGACAGCAGCATTGCTCAAGGTTGCATTATCGCACGCCGGCAAGCGTATCGGGATTGTGCTTTGCGGCTCAAACATCGACTGGCAAACCTATCGGAGCTACGTGGACGACGCCAACGCAACGAGCGCATCGACCTGATGCTCTGGCGTCGCCCAGGACGTAACAAAGCGGACGACGGAGAGATCGTTGTCGAGTTTCTTCCAGGCGTACAGTTCGAAACTTTGCTGCAGTCTTTCGATCACTCGATCCGGCAAAATTGCAAACACCATATTGCTCTCGGCCGAAACATATAGTCTGTAGTCTGCGGCACGAATGCCCTCGGCGAGCTTACGCGCCATGGCGCAAGCGTGCCGCGACAATTCAAAGAACAGGTCGTCTGAGAAGAGGCTCAGGAATTGAACACCGGCGAGTCGACTTTTCGCCAGGACGGCACCGCGCTGCCGCAAGATGGTTGCGAAGTCGCTCCGAAGGCCGGCATTCGAAATAACGATTGCTTCCGCTGCCAGGCCGCCGGCTTTCGTACCGCCGATCCAGAACACGTCCGTGAGTTCGGCGATATCGGTGAGACTCAAATCATCGGTAGATACGAGCGCTGCGCCCAGACGAGCACCATCGAGCCATAGCAGGAGGTCGTTAGACCGGCATGTCTCCGACAAGGTACGCAGTTCGGCCAGCGTGTACACCGTACCGAATTCGGTGGCATTGGAAATGTAGACGCAGCGCGGCACTGTGCCGAATGGCGATTCGCGCAGGTGCTGCAACGCCGTATCCAGCGCATCCTCCGTCATCTTGCCATCTCGCGCCGGGACCTTGATTAGCTGTCGGCCGAGCGCATCGATTGCACCGGCTTCGCTGCTAACGATGTGGCCAATGTCAGTCGTAATTATCGATTCATGCGATCTAGTGATCGCTGCAGCGATGCAGATATTAGCGATCGTGCCGGAGGCCACGAAATGAATCGCCAAGTCGGGCTGACCGGATTTTCGCAGCAACAGTTGACGTGCTTGCTCGGAATGCTCATCCAGACCGTACGGTTCCTGCTGACCCGTATTTGCTGCCATCAAAGCCTCAAGTATCCGCGGATGACAGCCTTCGCTGTAGTCGTCGACGAACCGGTACTTCTTCATCATAAATTTTTTCCGCGGCCAGCTTGCCGACCATCTTCCCATCCGGCCGGTGGACGGGCGGCGCGAGAAGGAGGGTATTCAGCCACGGCTGATTCAACTACCTCGGCACCCCAACCGGGTCCGTCAGGAATTACGTAGTCGCCGTCCTCGATCTTGCCGGGCCTGGTCACGAGCAAGTTCTTCCATGGCACATCGTCGACCTCCAACTCCATGGTCTGGACGTTTGGCACTGCCGCACAGAAGTGTGCGCTCATGAGATTGCAGAGCGGGCCGGTAAAATTATGTGGCGCAGTATTAATCTCGTACGTTTCTGCCATCGCTGCGATACGCACCGCTTCCGCGAGTCCATTCCACGGTATGTCAACG
>Ga0224496_10001130_pt1 | contig 17006 bp, 13 predicted proteins | sample SF_Jul11_sed_USG_2_FD_168127 | JGI IMG/M metagenome (GOLD analysis project Ga0224496, IMG submission 168127) | Sediment microbial communities from San Francisco Bay, California, United States - SF_Jul11_sed_USGS_8_1 | ecosystem: Environmental > Aquatic > Marine > Sediment | place: USA...
CCGTTGCTGTTCTTTCTCTATCGCTTCTCGTTTTTCTACATAGGCGCGCCACTGCTGTTCTGGCAATAACCCCATTTCATGGGCGAGCTCGCTGAGACGGATGTCCGCATTATCTTCCCGTAACATTAAACGATATTCCGCACGGGAGGTGAACATACGATAGGGTTCAGAAGTACCTCGAGTAATCAGGTCATCCACCAGCACACCGATATAGGCCTGATCCCGTTTTGGATACCAGTCCTCTTTTTCCTGAGCCTGTCTTGAAGCATTAATAGCCGCCAGCATGCCCTGGGCTGCTGCCTCTTCATAACCGGTGGTGCCATTGATCTGACCGGCAAAAAACAGGCCTTTTATAAATTTGGTTTCTAATGAGGCTTTCAGATCCCGGGGGTCAAAATAATCATATTCAATGGCGTATCCGGGTCGGGTAATATGGGCATTTTCAAAGCCCTTCATCGAGCGCACCAGTTCAAACTGCACATCAAAAGGCAGACTGGTGGAAATACCATTGGGATAAATTTCTGTACTGTTTAAACCTTCCGGTTCAATAAAAATCTGGTGTGAATTTTTATCGGCAAACCGCACTACCTTATCTTCTATGGATGGGCAATATCTTGGGCCCACCCCTTCGATCACCCCTGAATACATGGGTGAACGATCGAGGCCACCACGAATAATCTCATGGGTACGTTCATTAGTATGGGTAATGTGACAGGAAATCTGCTGTGGATGATCTTTTACTGAACCGGTAAACGAAAATACCGGTGTCGGTGTATCACCTGGCTGTTCCTGTAACTCTGAATAATCAATGGAACGGGTATCTATACGCGGCGGGGTACCGGTTTTTAAACGGCCCACCCTGAAAGGTAATTCCCGTAACCGATCCGCCAGTGCAATGGATGGCGGATCACCGGCCCTGCCGCCAGAATAATTGCTCTCACCGATGTGTATCAGTCCGCCCAGAAAGGTGCCCACGGTAAGTACGGCGGTGCGGGTTTTAAATTTCAGCCCCATCTTGGTGACCACACCTGTCACCTGGTCATTCTCAATGATCAGATCATCAACCGGCTGCTGAAATAATGTCAGGTTAGGCTGGTTCTCCAGAACAAACCGTATCGCCTGTTTATATAACTGGCGATCCGCCTGAGCACGGGTTGCCCGCACAGCCGGGCCTTTACGCCGATTCAGGATACGAAACTGAATACCGCCTTTATCCGCGGCCTTGCCCATGATGCCACCCATGGCATCAATTTCTTTTACCAGGTGACCCTTGCCAATACCGCCAATGGCCGGGTTGCAGCTCATCTGTCCCAGAGTTTCGATATTGTGGGTCAGCAACAGCGTTTTTGAACCCATGCGTGCAGCCGCCAGCGCCGCTTCAGTACCGGCATGGCCACCACCTATGACAATGACATCATATGATTCTGCGTAAAACATGGTTTCTATAATCTCTACAACGGGAACAGCGTATTATCTCTTATATTAGACTGATTAAGCAAAACTACTGAATCACTAAAATGGCTCTCTTTTACTACAAATACAAAAATCTTGTTTCCAATTTGTAAATACTTGATTTAACACTTCTATTTCTATGTTTATCTAACAAAATTATCTTCCATAATCGATATATGGATCTTACACCTGACAATATTGAATCTGTTAAATCCAGCTGGAATTTAGTTATATCCCATCATCTGGAAGAACAATTCATGTCCAATTTTTATGGCCATCTGTTTAGCACTTACCCGGAAGTTAAGTCCTATTTTCCAGACAATAAAATCTCCTTAAATTCAAAACTACTGGAAACCCTTAATCTGGCGATTAATGGACTGGATTATATTGATGCTCTTGAAAATGATTTAAAGGAACTGGGAAAATTTCACGAAAACATGAATATAACGGCTGACCAGTACTTTCCTGTTATAGAGAGCTCATTACATGCGCTCAATGAAGTTATTAACAAAGAACTTACTCAGTTTGATAAACAATCATGGATCAATGCATTTCAATTAATTTCAAATATCATGATTTCAGGATACACAGGTGCATTACCAGAAAACAGTCTTAGCTTTGACGAGCCATCACTTGCCAATACAGAAACTGGAAAAAATCCTGCCCAGTAAATCATCCGAGGTAAATTCACCGGTTATCTGATTCAAACTTTCCTGTGCCTGCCGCAACTCTTCCGCCAGCAATTCCCCGGCATGCAGGTTTTCCAGACAATGGCGCGCGGATGTTAAATGCTGCTGAGCCACCTCCAGCGCATCCAGATGACGGCGTCGGGCCATAAAATGCCCTTCGGTTGACTGTTGATAACCCATACACTGCTTCAAATGCTGTTTCAGAATATCCAGCCCATCACCGTTTTTAGCGCTTAAAGAAATTTCAATGCCTTTACCGGTTTCAGCCAGACCGGGTTTACGCCCGGTAATATCAATTTTATTGAATACCCGGGTAATACCAATCTGTTTCGGCATCTGGTCTTCAATACTTAAATGATCGTCTTCATGATGCTGATCATCCAGCACCAGAATCAGACGGTCTGCCTGTTCGATTTCTTTCCAGGCTCTGCGTACACCTTCCTGCTCTACCGGATCATCACTTTCTCTTAAACCCGCCGTGTCTATGACATGCAGGGGTAAACCATCAATCTGAATATGTTCACGCAACACATCTCGGGTCGTGCCTGGAATCTCGGTCACTATGGCAGATTCCCGGCCTGCCAGCTGATTCAGCAAACTGGACTTACCCGCGTTTGGCCGTCCGGCAATCACCAGCGTCATGCCTTCTCTTAATAAGCAGCCCTGTCTGGCAGATTTAAAAACACCGTCCAGTGCGATTTCAATCTCTACCAATTTGCCCGCAACTCGGCCATCTGTAATAAAATCAATTTCTTCTTCCGGAAAGTCCAGTGCAGCCTCTACATATAAACGAAGTTCGATGATTTTCTCTACAAGATCGTGAATATTTTGCGAAAATTCGCCCTGCAAGGAACGCAAGGCCGCTTTTGCTGCTTCTTCAGAATCGGCTTCGATAAGGTCAGCTACCGCTTCAGCCTGTGCCAGATCCAGCTTGTCATTCAAAAACGCCTGCTCAGAAAATTCACCGGCCCGGGCCATACGGGCACCCAGGGATAGCACCGTTTTCAATAGCATATCCAGCACCACCGGGCCACCATGAGCCTGCAGCTCGAGGACATCTTCGCCAGTAAATGAATGGGGTTTCTGAAAATACAGGGCGATACCGGTATCGATAATCTCACCAGCGGTATTTTTAAAGGGTAAATAGGCGGCTTTACGAATTTCCGGACAGGAACCAAGAATTTTAACGGCAATTTCGCCGGCTTTCGGCCCTGATACCCGCACAATACCAACACCACCCCTTCCCGGGGGTGTTGCGATGGCGGTAATAGTATCTATATTTTGAGGCATGCTTTTTAACGTCAAACCAGCTTAAGTGGAGACATCATATGGCTGAATTACTGTTTCAGGCAACCAGACCTGAGACGCTCTTAGTTGGACCCTTAGCTATTCTGTATACGCCTGGTAATAACCCATTGCTGTGTTATTGATAACGTATTATTAACCACCCAGTAGAGCACCAGACCTGATGGGAAAAACAGGAAAAATACAGTGAATATCAGTGGCATGAACTGAAATACTTTCTGCTGAATAGGATCTATCGGCGCAGGATTCAGTTTTTGCTGAATAAACATGGTTGCACCCATGAGAATTGGCAAAATAAAATATGGGTCTTTTTCAGATAAATTCGTCATCCACAATGCAAAAGGTGCATGCCGCATTTCTACGGTTTCCAGCAATACCCAGTACAACGCAATAAATACGGGTATTTGTACCAGGATGGGGAAACAACCACTCAGAGGATTTATTTTTTCCTCTTTATACATTTTCATCATCGCCTGAGACATGCGCTGACGGTCATCACCATAACGTTCTTTCAACGTTTGTAAGCGTGGCGCAACTTTACGCATTTTTGCCATCGAACGATAGCTCACTTCTGATAACTTAAAGAACACCAATTTTATCGTCAGGGTCAGAAAAATAATGGCCCAGCCCCAGTTATCAAACCAGGTGTGAAATATTTTTAGTAACCAGAACAATGGTTTTGCAATAATGGTTAATACACCATAATCAACGGTTAATTCCAGGCCCGGCGCAATTTGTGTCAGCCGATCCTGCAATTTAGGACCGACAACTAAACGGCTATGAAAAACATTCTGTGCATTCGGCGCCACATTAATTGCCGGTGAACGAGCACCTAAAATATATCGATTGGCACTCGGGTGTTTTGAATAAACAAAATTGTTTTCTTCCTGATCGGGTATCCAGGCGGCAAGAAAATAATGCTGAATCATAGCGATCCAGCCACCCTTCTGATCAATATTGACATCCTTCTCCGCTATGTCTGAAAAATCCACTTTTTCATATTTAATTTCATCATTAAAAACAATACCACCGGTATAGGTATAAATGAAACTTGATTCACCTCTGGCATCCGCCTCAGCCCTGACCAATTGTCGATACTGGCTTCCACTCCAGGGCATTCCAGATGTTTGTACTTTATGTTCAACATCAATTACATAATCATTACGATGAAAAGTGTAGGTTTTAATCACACGAACACCGGCTTCCTGCCAGAACAGATCAACTTTAATTTCATTTTCGCCTTCGGCTAAACGGAATTCATCCTGACGTACAGCATAAATAGAATGATGATTCGGCGCTACAGAGTTTGCTGATAATAAACCTGACTGAACAATATGGAATTGACTCTCTTTTTCAGTTAATAACTCAAAAGGCTCATCTTTTAACTCAGAACTTTTTGCATACTTACGTAAATTTAATTTACGTATGTCACCACCCCGGGTGTCAATTTCTATATCAAACACATCAGTAATAACATGAACAGTTCGACTGCCGGTTGCTACTGCAATATTAGGTACACTTCTATCTTCAGCTAAAGCAACTGTTTCAGGAATATCATTTGCAGCAACTGGCTGACTGCCAGGCACTTCTGTCTGGCCTGTTACCGGCTCAATCGCCACAGGTCTGGGGCCATAATCCTGTTGCCATGCCTGCCAGATTAAAAACAGCATAAAGAATAAAGAGAGATAGAGTAGCGTTCGTTGATTTTCCATAGAATCTTAACTTTTATTATTTATTTTTTCTGGCACTGGATCATAGCCACTATCATGCCAGGGATGACAACGGCCTATTCGTTTCATTGCTAACCAACTGCCCTGAAATATTCCAAAACGACTGATAGCCTCTACTGCATATGCAGAACAGGTTGGCGTATATCGACAATGTGGCGGCAAAAATGGACTAATAGCATACTGATAGATGCGTATTATTGCGATGAAGATTTTGCGCATTGCTTTATTAGCCTGTTCCAGTGATGCTCCAGCGATTTAAGTATTTCCTGATTATCGACCCGTTTTGTATCCGGTTTTGCCATAACGATAAAATCAGCTGCTGGCAAATTTATCTGGTGCATACGAAAACTTTCACGTATTAAACGTTTAATACGATTTCTGTCTATTGCTCGCTTGGCATTTTTCTTGGAGATAGCTAAGCCTAGCCGAGGATAACCAAGATCATTACTGGCTGCCAGTATGGTTAACAAACGGTCACTTGATCGTAATGCTTTTTCAAATACTCGACTGTAATCAGCTGGTTTCAGTAACCTGGCGCGCTTTTTAAAGCGCGCCCCGTTAACCATCATAAGTTAAAAAACTTATTAAGCTGACAGACGTACCCGACCTTTAGCACGACGGGCTTTTAATACTTTACGACCGCCCACTGTTTTGCTGCGAGCACGGAAACCGTGTGTACGTGCGCGTTTTAGGCGACTTGGTTGAAAAGTTCTTTTCATTGATCCGAACCCTGACTCATAAACGAAAATTTGGACCGCGTATTCTACTTGTAGCAAGTTATCGAGTCAAAGAGATTATTCAACTGAATCAAGATTTGTTTTTTTACCCTTTCGTCATTTTTGTCTTTTTTGCCTGTGGATAACTTTCATGTTGAGGTATAGAATCCCCGGTTCGGTTAAATATTTTTCTTGGGGTTTTTATTTGTGAGCACCGCCTTGTGGGGTCAATGTCTACATTTACTGGAGCAGGAACTGTCTGATCAACAGTTAAATACCTGGATCAGACCCTTGCAGGTAATTGAAGACGATTCTGTATTGCGCTTGCTTGCACCCAATCAATTTGTTCTCGACTGGGTAAAACAGCATTTTCTTGATCAGATAACCCGTATCACAGATCAACTATCCAGCCACCAAGGCGCTATACGATTATCCCTAGAGATCGGTTCACAGGACAGACCCTCAAAGGAGGCCCTGGTAAACAAGCCTGTTAAAGCACCAACACCGACACCTGCACCTGCAGCATTTCTTACCGATGCAAATGCTTATCAAAGTAAACAATCTGTCGAACACAATCTTAATCTGGGATTCACTTTTGATAATTTTGTTGAAGGTAAATCCAATCAATTAGCCAAAGCAGCCTCACTTCAGGTATCCGAGAGCCCTGGTGAAGCCAATAATCCCTTATTGTTATATGGCGGTGTTGGTTTGGGTAAAACACATTTAATGCATGCCGTGGGTAACCGCATACGTGAAACCAAACCAGATGCCCGAATTGTCTATTTACATTCAGAACGCTTTGTTAGTCACATGATCAAAGCCTTGCAACACAATACCATTGATGAATTTAAACAATTCTACCGATCACTGGATGTGCTGTTAATTGACGATATTCAGTTTTTTGCCGGCAAAGAACGTTCCCAGGAAGAATTCTTTCATACCTTTAATGCGTTGCTTGAAGGTGGTCGACAAATTATTATGACCTGCGATCGCTACCCAAAAGAAATTGAGGGACTTGAAGAACGTCTAAAATCCCGGTTTGGCTGGGGCTTACCTGTTTGTATCGAACCACCTGAACTGGAAACACGGGTGGCTATTCTTCACAAAAAAGCTGAAGAATTCGGTTTTATAGTACCCAATGAGGTTGCTTTTTTTATTGCCAAACGAATTCGATCCAATATTCGAGAACTGGAAGGATCACTGCGTCGTGTCATGGCAACGGCTAATTTTACCGGTAAACCCATTACACTGGATTTTGCCAAAGAAACATTACGCGATTTAATTGCTCTTCAGGACAAACTGGTCACCATTGATAATATTCAAAAAACTGTCGCAGAATATTACAAAATTAGAAATTCAGATTTATTATCTAATCGCCGTAGTCGCTCTATTACTCGGCCCAGACAACTCGCTATGGCTTTATCAAAAGAATTAACCAATCATAGTCTGCCCGAAATTGGTGCAGCTTTTGGCGGAAGAGACCATACCACTGTACTGCATGGCTGCAGAAAAATTGCCGAATTAAGAGAATCAGATTCCAAGATTAATGAAGATTATACTAATTTACTTAGAATTCTTAGTAACTAAAGTAGAATTGTATAAGCTGTGGATAAATAAGGTATACAGGTGTGGACAAATATGAACATAAAGTTATCCACAAACTGTCTACAGTTTACCGGCGGTTTTCCAATAGGATACCAGACCGATTATATTGTTGTATCTAATTGTTTTAATTAGATAAATTCAAGTTATCAACAATATATTGTGAGCTTAATAATAACTACAAGTTATATATATAAATAAATATTAATAATTATCAGGTATTAAAATGAAATTTAAAATTCAACGAGATGATTTGTTGATGCCTTTACAGCATGTCATAGGCGCTGTTGAAAAAAGGCAAACTTTGCCAGCTTTAGCTAATGTTTTAATCAAAGCGGATAAAGAATTATTAACCATTACAGCGACAGACCTGGAAATAGAACTGGTATCCAGAATTCAGTTAATGGTTGATCAACCAGGTGAAATAACATTGCCTGCCAAGAAACTTCTGGATATCTGTAAATCTCTACCTGGTGATGCAGAAATCAGTATTGATATTGATAACGATCGTGCTTTGATAAAATCAGGCCGTAGTCGATTTACACTGGTAACCCTGCCAGCCACTGATTTCCCTTCTCTTGATGAAATTTCAAGTGTTTATGAATTTAATGTTCCTCAATCCATGCTTAAGGAATTAATTGAAAAAACCTCTTTTGCTATGGCCCAGCAAGATGTTCGTTATTATCTTAATGGTCTGATGATGGAAGTCTCTTCAGGGTTAATTCGAACAGTTGCTACAGATGGTCATCGCCTGGCTTATTGTGAAAAAACCATTGAAGGTGATCTTATTGATAGCAAACAGGTCATTATTCCCAGAAAAGGTGTTGCTGAATTATTACGTTTACTCGAATCATCAGACGATCCAATTAAAGTAGTTCTGGGTAATAATCATATTCAGTGTGAACTGGCAAACCAACGTTTTACCTCAAAATTAATAGATGGACGTTTCCCTGATTTCAAACGGGTTATGCCTTCCGAAGAAGGAAACAGGTTCACTGCAGATCGAGAAAGCCTAAAACAGGCATTAATCAGATCGTCAATTTTATCAAATGAAAAATATCGTGGTATTCGCGTCATTCTGAGTAAAGACCTGTTAAAACTACAGGCTCAAAACCCAGATCAGGAAGAAGCCAATGTAGAAGTTGAAATTAACTATACCGGAGACGACCTTGAAGTTGGTTTCAATGTTAATTACATGTTAGATGTTTTGAATACATCAGGTCAGGATGTCATACAGGGTGTAATTAAAGATTCGAGCAGTAGTTGTTTAATGACATTTCCGGAAGAAAGTCACTGTAAATACGTAATTATGCCCATGAGACTCTAGAAAATAAGTAACGCTTTTCTAAGTTTGAATGTCTCTTTCCTATCTAGAAGTTAATCATTTCAGAAATCTGCATCAGGTGGTTATTGAACCTGATGCAGAACTCAATATCATTACCGGTCTAAATGCTGCAGGTAAAACCAGTCTTCTGGAAAGTATCTTTTATCTCAGTTATGGCAGGACTTTTCGGCAGGGTCAATACAAAGACCTGATAATGAATGATCAGGATTATTTCAGGCTGATTTCAAAAGTCAGTCATCAACATCAAAAATCCACTATTGGTATTCAACGCAGTTCAAAAGAACAGTTAATTCGCGTTAATCAACGGACGATTACACGCTTATCTGATCTATCGTCTTTACTGCCTGTTATTGCATTACACCCTGACAGTCATCAACTACTCAGTGCGGGTCCAGAAAACAGGCGTCATTTTATGGATTGGGGAGTGTTCCACGTGGAACATTCATTTCTTCAGATCTGGAAAAATTACCGGAAAGCCTTGTCCCAGCGCAATGCCGCCTTACGCTGTCATCATAATGACCGGCTTTGTAATCTATGGAATCATGCTTTGATAGAAAACGCAGAGCTTATAGATCGGTTTAGAAATGATTATTTAAATAAACTTAATGAAAGACTCAGTTTTTTTTCTGAACGGATTTTCCCTGATTGCAAAATAAACCTGGAATATAAAAAGGGCTGGCCAGAAGATATTAGTTACCAGATGCATCTGGAAAAGCATTTATCAAAAGACAGGGAAAAAGGCTTTACTCAGTGTGGTCCCCACCGGTCAGATATTAAAATTAAACTTGATAATAAATCAGCACAAACATCTATATCACGTGGACAACAAAAAAAACTGGTAGCACTGCTTCGTCTGGCACAGCTGGACTTATTTGTAGAACACACCGGGCGACGCTGTATATTACTTTACGATGATTTGCCAGCCGAGCTGGATGCAAATAATCGAAGGATTCTAATGGAGATATTATCCGGTATGCAGGTTCAGTTATTCATAACAGCTATTGAAACCAGTCAGCTGGATTATTCAGGGTATCAGTCAGCAAAAATGTTCCACGTGGAACATGGTATTGTCTCGACAATAAATAACTGAAAGCTTGAGATTAAAACCCTGAAATTATCAATTTCAGGTATAATGCTTTGATCATTTTTATGGGGATTTCTATGAGCGAAGCCGCTACTTACGATTCGTCAAATATTAAAGTTTTAAAGGGCCTGGATGCCGTCCGTAAACGTCCTGGTATGTATATCGGGGATACTGATGACGGGACCGGATTACACCATATGGTGTTTGAAGCGGTGGATAACTCTATTGACGAAGCTTTAGCAGGCTATTGTTCTGAAATAACTGTTCGTATACACAGCGATGAATCTATATCAGTCATAGATAATGGTCGTGGTATTCCAGTCGATATCCACCCTGAGGAAGGAATGTCTGCAGCAACGGTGATTATGACCGTCCTTCATGCTGGTGGTAAGTTTGATGATAACTCTTATAAAGTATCCGGTGGTTTACACGGGGTTGGTATTTCAGTGGTTAATGCCCTGTCAGATAAGCTGAAATTGACCATAAATCGAGAAGGTAAAATTCATCAGCAGGAATTCCATCTGGGTGCTCCCGTAGAAGAATTGAAAGTCATTGGTGATACAGAAAAAACGGGTACAGAAGTTCAGTTCTGGGCCAGTGATACCATATTTACCAATATTGAATTTCATTATGATATTTTAGCCAAGCGCTTACGTGAACTTTCATTTTTGAATTCGGGTGTTCGTATTGTTCTGATAGATGATCGCTCTGATAAAAAAGACATTTTTGAATATGAGGGCGGGATTCGTTCATTCGTTGAACATCTGAATAAAAATAAAACCCCTTTACATGAGACTGTGTTGCACTTTAACGCAGAAAAAGACGGTATTGTGGTTGAAGTGGCTATGCAATGGAATGATTCCTATCAGGAAAATATTTTCTGTTTTACCAATAATATTCCGCAAAAAGATGGGGGTACTCATCTGGCCGGTTTCAGGTCTGCTCTGACCCGTAGTTTAAATCAGTATATTGATGCTTCAGGTGTGGCTAAGAAAGCTAAAGTCAATACCAGCGGTGATGACGCCCGTGAAGGCCTGACAGCAGTCTTGTCTGTAAAAGTACCGGATCCAAAGTTTTCATCACAGACTAAAGAAAAACTGGTGTCATCAGAAGTTAAAGCAGCTGTGGAATCGACCATGGGTGAAAAGCTGCATGATTTTCTGCTAGAGAAACCATCAGAAGCAAAGTCAATTATTTCCAAAATTATAGATGCGGCTCGTGCCCGTGAAGCTGCTCGTAAAGCACGTGAGATGACCCGTCGTAAAGGTGCTCTGGATATAGCCGGATTACCCGGCAAACTGGCGGATTGCCAGGAAAAGGATCCAGCCCTGTCTGAACTCTATCTGGTAGAGGGTGACTCTGCGGGTGGTTCTGCCAAGCAGGGTCGAGACCGACGAACCCAGGCGATTTTGCCATTAAAGGGCAAGATTCTTAATGTCGAAAAAGCACGATTTGACAAGATGCTGGCGTCTGCTGAAGTGGGTACCCTGATTACAGCCTTGGGCTGTGGTATAGGTAAAGATGAATATAACCCGGATAAGATGCGTTATCATCGTTTAATTATCATGACCGATGCTGATGTCGATGGCTCCCATATACGTACGTTGTTGCTGACCTTCTTTTATCGTCAAATGCCGGAATTGATAGAACGGGGTTATATTTATATAGCTCAGCCACCGTTGTACAAAGTAAAGAAGGGCAAACAGGAGCGTTATGTTAAGGATGATGATGAGTTAAACAGTTATTTACTTCAGTTGGCTCTTAGTGGTGCCCAGTTATTTGTACAAAAAGATACACCTGCTATTTCTGATACAGCTCTGGAAGATCTTGCGCGCAGTTATTTAAGTGTAAAAAATATAATTAAACGTTTATCACGACGTATTGATGAAGAAATACTGGTGCAGTTACCAAATACCATTGGACTGGAAGAAGATGATTTGCGTGATGGGCCAAAAACACAGGAATGGTCAGATAAGTTATTGAATTTATTAATAAAAAATAAATCATCCGGTGTTGAATTCAGAATTGAAGTGGCACCTGCAGAAGATGGTCCCTATCATCAGATTAAAGTTGTTAAATTTATTCATGGCCTTGAACATGAGTATGCACTGGATCATGATTTCTTTATTTCACCAGAATACAGACTAATAGCGAGCCTGAGTAATAAACTGTCAGGCTTGATGACTGAAGAAACCTATATTCAGCGGGGTGAAAAAATTCAGGAAATTAGCAAGTTTTCTCAGGTAATAGACTGGTTATTTGAAGAAGCGAGAAAAGGTCTGGGAATTCAGCGCTATAAAGGTCTGGGTGAAATGAATCCAGATCAACTGTGGGAAACAACCATGAATCCGGAAACTCGTAGAATGTTGCAGGTACGAATTGAAGATGCCATTGCAGCAGACGAAGTTTTTACAACCCTGATGGGTGACCAGGTTGAGCCTCGTAGAGAGTTCATCGAAAAAAATGCACTGTCTGCAACCAATATTGATACCTGATATTAATTTGCCGGAATATCTCTGTCGTAAATAATCACAGCCCTGGATTATAGAATAACAGGGATTGCTGGATATTAATTCGTGAAAAATATGTCTAATCCTTTACTTGATATTACTGCCCTGCCCCAATTCTCAAAAATAAAAGCAGATCAGGTTAAACCTGCCATAGATAAAATACTGAAAGAAAATAGAAAAAAGCTTTCTGAAGTACTTGAACAGAATAAAGTAAATGTTAGTTGGCAGAGTATCATTCAACCACTGGAAGAAATGGATAATCAATTATCCAGAAGCTGGTCTCCAGTAAGGCATTTAAATTCAGTAATGAATTCCGATGAGATGCGAAAAGCACATGATGCTTGCGTCCCTGAGTTGAGTGCTTATTCAACAGAGATGGCACAAAATGAAAAGTTGTATCAGGCTTATATTCACCTTTCTGAAAGTAAAGAATTTAATACACTGAGTGATGATAAGAAAAGAACCATTGAAAATGCATTATTAAAATTTAAATTAAGTGGTATAGGCCTGGACAAAGATAGCAAAGAAAAATTTAAACAGATAAAACAGGAGCTATCAGAATTAAAAACAAAATTCGAACATAATGTTCTGGATGCAACTCAGGAATGGAAATTACAGGTTAGTAGTGAATCAGCATTAAGTGGCTTACCTGATTATGCAAAAGCAATGGGTAGGCAGGAAGCTAAAAATGAAAAAATACCTGGCTGGATATTTACACTGGATGCACCATCTTATATGGCAATCATGACGTATGCTGATGATCGAGAATTAAGAAAAGAAATGTATCAGGCATTCACAACCCGGGCATCAAATGAAGGACCCGATGCAGGCAAGTTTGATAACACTGAAATTATTGAAAGTATTTTGCAGCATCGTAAAGATCTTGCCCGATTATTAGGTTTTAATAATTATGCTGAATTATCCATAGCCGATAAAATGGCAGACACAACCGATGATGTTTTAAAATTTCTAAATGATCTGGTGAGTAAATCCCGATCACGAGCTATGCAGGAGTTTGACGAATTAAAGAAATTCTCAGAACAGGATTGTGATTTAGAGAATCTAGAGGCATGGGATGTCGCTTATTGTTCTGAGAAATTAAAACAGAAAGAATATGGTATCAGTCAGGAAGAATTGAAACCTTATTTCCCGGCACCTAAAGTTATCCTCGGATTATTTAATATCGTAAAGCAGTTATATGGTATTACAATTACAGAAAAAAATGATATTGATGTCTGGCACAAAGATGTCACATTTTATGAAATAACCGATGAACAGAATGAATTAAGAGGTTGTTTTTATCTTGATTTATATGCGCGAGCAAACAAGCGCGGTGGTGCATGGATGGATGAGTGTGTTAGCCGAATGAATTATAAGGATAAAATTCAGATACCGGTTGCTTATTTAACCTGTAATTTAACAGCACCGGTTGAAAATGATCCTGCATTATTGACACATAATGAAGTAACAACGTTGTTCCATGAATTTGGTCATGGTCTGCATCATATGTTAACCAGAGTTGATACCTTGTTTGTGTCGGGTATTAATGGTGTTGAATGGGATGCCGTTGAATTACCCAGTCAATTTATGGAAAACTGGTGCTGGGAAAAAGAAGGTCTGGAAATGATCGCTAGTCATTATCAAACAGGTGAAGCATTACCAGAAAATTTGTTTACCAAGTTAATTAAGGCAAAAAATTTCCAATCTGCCATGTTCATGGTCAGACAACTTGAATTTGCTTTATTTGATTTTAGATTACATATGGAATATGGCACTGATAAATTTAAAGGTGTACAGGCATTACTGGATGAAGTCAGGAGTCAGGTAGCTGTTTTTATCCCACCAGAATTTAATAAGTTTCAAAACAGCTTCACCCATATATTTGCAGGCGGTTATTCAGCGGGGTATTACAGTTATAAGTGGGCTGAAGTTCTTTCCGCAGATGCATTTTCAAGATTTGAAGAAAATGGTATTTTTGACCAGAAAACAGGTAAAGCCTTTCTAAATAATATTCTTGAAAAAGGGGGTTCAGCAAAGGCGATGGATTTATTTAAAGCTTTTATGAATCGTGAACCACAAATTGATGCTTTGTTAAGGCACAGTGGCCTTAATTGAAGATAGTTTTATAAACAAAGAAAACGTTAAGATGGCCAGAATATAGTCATTAACAGATAGCAAAATATACAGCTTAGTAATAACGTTTTATAATCTTTTTCTTGTCCTCGCCATCTGGCATCAAAAAATAAGATGAAACCCATATGAAATACAAAGACCTGCGGGATTTTATAGAACAGCTGGAAAAAAAAGGTGAACTGAAGCGTATCAGTGTGGAAGTAGACCCTTATCTGGAAATGACAGAAATATGTGATCGTACCCTTCGAGCAGCAGGTCCAGCACTTTTATTTGAAAAAGTTAAGAACACCGATGTGCCGGTACTGGCAAATTTGTTTGGTACGCCGACACGTGTGGCTATGGGTATGGGTGAGGATTCCGTTGAAGCATTACATGAAATTGGCAAGTTACTGGCTTTTCTTAAGGAACCTGAACCACCCAAAGGCATGAAAGATGCGTGGGAAAAATTACCAATATTTAAACAGGTGCTGAATATGGCGCCTAAGGTAATCTCAAAAGCTGATTGTCAGCAGATAGTAATTGAGAAAGATGATGTCGACCTGGCAAAGATCCCGGTTCAAACCTGCTGGCCAGGTGATGTCGCACCGCTGATAACCTGGGGGCTGGTGGTTACTAAGGGTCCCAACAAGGATCGGCAGAATCTGGGAATTTATCGTCAGCAGGTAATTGGCAAAAACAGGGTCATCATGCGCTGGCTCTCCCATCGAGGTGGTGCACTGGATTATAAAGAATGGCAGCAGACCCATCCTGGCGAACCTTTTCCTGTCGCCGTAGCACTTGGAGCGGATCCGGCAACAATCCTGGGAGCCGTGACACCCGTACCGGATACCTTGTCAGAATATGCTTTTGCAGGCCTGTTACGGGGCAGTAAAACAGAAGTCAGTGAATGTAAGCTCAGTGATTTACAGATCCCCGCCTCGGCAGAATATGTGCTCGAAGGGTTTATCTATCCCGATGACATGGCAGAAGAAGGTCCCTTTGGCGATCACACCGGATATTACAATGAAGTTGAGAAATTCCCGGTATTTACCATTGAAAAGATTACTCATCGAAAAGATCCCATATATCACAGCACTTATACTGGCCGACCACCGGATGAACCGGCTATTCTAGGGGTGGCCTTGAATGAAGTGTTTGTGCCCATATTACAAAAGCAGTTTCCGGAAATTACCGACTTCTATTTACCACCGGAAGGCTGCTCCTATCGTATGGCAGTAGTGAGTATGAAAAAACAGTATCCAGGCCATGCCAAGCGGGTAATGATGGGCGTCTGGTCTTTTTTGCGTCAGTTCATGTATACCAAGTTTGTTATAGTGGTTGATGATGATGTGAATGCCCGAGACTGGAATGATGTTATCTGGGCCATGACCACACGTATGGATCCCGCCAGAGATACCACCATAATCGAAAACACCCCGATAGATTACCTGGATTTCGCCTCCCCTGTTTCAGGTCTGGGTTCAAAAATGGGATTTGATGCGACTAATAAATTGCCAGGGGAAACCAGCCGTGAGTGGGGTAAACCCATAGTCATGGATGAAAACATAAAACAACGCATTGATGATATCTGGGATGAGCTAAAAATATTTGATACAGAATAGTTTGTGTTGATGGGTGAAAAAAAATTCTATGTAAAAGAAAGTGGCATTCATGGCAAAGGATTGTTTGCCAGTTGCGATATTAGCGCCAATGAAATTATTGGATCGATTAAATATAATCCCACTGAAGAAGATGGCCCTTATGTTTTATGGATAGAAGATCAGGGCATACTGGTTGATTGTGATCTTAAGTATATTAATCATGATGCATCACCCAATGCCTGCTATTGTGATGATTTAAATGTGATTGCCTTGAAAGATATAAAAGCGAACGATGAAATCACCCATGATTATGGCGAAGAATGGATTGAATAAAATTTATTATCGATTAGTTGTAACAGTGAATTTTATTACGGCCAGTTTCTTTAGCAGTATATAAAGCTGCATCAGCATTGTTAATCATTTTTTCCAGTGAGTCTTCCAGCTCAATACAATAACCAATACTGACTGTTATATTAATGGTAATGTCATTGGTAACAAGTGGTTCGGATTCTATTGCCTGCCGAATACGCTCAAAAAGATTTTTGCTATCGGTTTCATTGGCATTAACACATAAAATACAAAATTCTTCGCCACCCATACGTGCAAGAATATCACCCTCACGTAACTGTTGTGACAGTATGGCAGCTATATGCTTCAGGGCCAGGTCACCAATATGATGACCATAGTTGTCATTTATTTTCTTAAAGAAATCTATATCCAGCATGGCAACGGATATAGTTACATTTTTTCGTCGGGCATTATCGAATAACTTATTACCAGTTTCAAAAATATATTTACGATTAAAAAGACCGGTTAAGAAGTCTTTAGTGGCGGCATCCAGTATCTTACGGTAATGAGTT
>Ga0224496_10001131_pt1 | contig 16998 bp, 17 predicted proteins | sample SF_Jul11_sed_USG_2_FD_168127 | JGI IMG/M metagenome (GOLD analysis project Ga0224496, IMG submission 168127) | Sediment microbial communities from San Francisco Bay, California, United States - SF_Jul11_sed_USGS_8_1 | ecosystem: Environmental > Aquatic > Marine > Sediment | place: USA...
CCACAACTCCGTCTTGAAATTGATGAATGGCCGTCTTCACCACCGCTCGAATGACGGCGTTGAGTCCGGGGCAATCCCCCCCGCCGGTGAGCACGCCTATCCTCATTGTCACTCCTTGTTATAGTTTAGTGAAGCATAACAGGTTACTAGAATTCGGGCCAAATGAAAAGAATCTACATCCCCTGGAAATGGAGCGGCAAGAGCATACAAAGGCGCCTGGCGGTTTACTCCAGCCGGTTAAGAGCGCTTCGCGATCTCCCGGACTCTGCAGACAGTGCGCCAGTTTCGAGCGGTGGCGTCTACACCGATGAGCTGCTCCGCCTTTGCCGCAAGCCTGGAGTGTCCTATCCCATCTGGAGCGTGAAGATAGAAAACCCTCCCCAGGAGGGCGAATGATTCGCTTTCGGATTTGACTTGCTCCAGGCGCTGCATATCCGGATTTGCGGGAAACTCGGCAAGGAAGAAAAGATGCAGGCTTTTCGGATCTGTCACGGCGTCATGGAAAGGGTTGGAGGCCGCGGCTTTTTCCAGCTCCTCAAGATTCATGAGTATCACGTGGGATTTGAAACCGTGACTCTTCATCACGGCTGCGCTGATGCGTTTCTTCAGCTGTGGCCCCGATCCCTCCAGGCTCTGAAATACCACATTCCCACTCTGAATGTATGTTCTGACATTGGAGAACCGAAGTTTATGGAATATGGCGACCAGATCCTTCATCGGCAGAATGGAGGCGCCGCCGACATTTATGCCTCGAAAGAACGCGATCCAGGTATTCATCGCCCCACGTTATCACAGGATAATACCCTCGTAAATGGACACCACGACACAAGATTATTTACATTTAACCTTTACAAGGAAGGATCGAGCCGTTACGATTGGTAACACCGTGATCAGATGAATAATTTTATTGGAATACCAGAAAATGAGAAATCATCTTTTCTTTTTTTCCACAGATCCGCATCCCAGCCCCTTCGATATAAACATCGCACTCGACTCCGGGTTCGACATTGTGATCCCATATTCCTCCGTAACAGAGGAGGAGACCGAAAGCCTCACCCACGACATCATTTATTCCCGTGGGCCGAAAGGCGCCAAAAAGTCGGCCATCTTTGTTGGTGGGTCCGATATGGAGTTAGCCGGCAGGATCGCCGTTAAAGCCGCCGCATCCATGTCGCCCCCATTCATCGTGCCAGTGTTTGCAGACCCGAAAGGCGCCTATACCACCGGGGCGGCGCTGGTGGCGAAAGCGCAAAAGGCCGCAGGAGGGCTGGCTGGCAAGCGGGCGCTGATATTCGGCGGCACCGGTCCGGTTGGGCAAGTGGCCGCGGAGCTGATCGCCTCAGCTGGTGGAGTGGCGATAATTGTCACCTCCCGTGGCAGGGAAGCCGCGCAGAAAGTGGCCAGCGCCATCGCCGGGAGATCCGACGCCAAGGTCGAGGGGGAATCGGCCGCCACAGAAGAAGAAAGGCTTGCCCTTATGAAAACCGCCGATATAGCCATCGCCACTGTAAAAGCCGGTGTGCAGGTAGTGAGCCTTAAGGGTCTGGCCAGCCTTGGCAGGAATATCATTGTGGCGGATGTAAACGCCGTCCCCCCAGCTGGAATAGAGGGGTTGGCGCCCCACGACGACATGAAAGAGGTCCTCCCCGGCGTGATGGGAATCGGCGCCCTGGCCATCGGTGTTGTCAAATACAAGGTGGAGGCGGGCCTGTTCCGGGCGATGCTGGAGAGCGGATCAAGCGCCGGGTACAAGGAATGTCATGAACTCGCCCAAACCCTGGCCTGAACCGTCACCGGTGGACCGGGCCCTGCTGGAGAGCATCCGCAAAGCCGTGGTGGAATACGACGAGGCGATGGTCCTCTCCGCCTGCTCCACTGTGGTAGACCGGGGGATGGACGCGTACATGGCCATTTTCGACGGGCTGGTGGCGGGAATGGAGGAGGTGGGGGGGCTTTTCGACAGGCAGGAGTATTTCGTACCGGAGCTTTTGATGTGTGCGGACACGGTGTACGCCGGGCTGAACATGCTTCGCCCCCATGTGCGGCCCAGGCCCCAGGCAAGGCCCAGCGGCACGGCCCTTATCGGAGTTATAGAGGGAGACATCCACGACATTGGAAAGAACATGGTGAAGATGGTGTTCGAAATCGCCGGATACAAAATAAATGACCTCGGCTCCGATGTGGGGATCAGGAAATTCGTACAGGAGGCCACCGAGTCGAAACCGGATCTCATCCTGGTATCCGTGATGATGACCACCTGTGTCCCCAGGGTAAAAGATCTGGTGATCGAGCTTCGCAAGGCGGCGCCTTGGGCCCCCATCATGGTGGGTGGGTGCTCCATGGATGAGGAGACGGTCTACAAGCTGGGGGGCGATGGAGCCGCCCCGGACGCTCACAACGCCCTGCGGGTGGCGGTGGCCTTAATGGAGAAACTGCGGAGCGAAATCAAAGGGCGGCAAGGAGAATGAACGCGCAGACTAGGCTCACCAGGGGTGGCCTGCTGGAGACCCTGGCCAAGTACATAGGCGTGGAGGAAGCTGACAGGGAACTGGAAAAAGTATACGAAACCCTGGGGCTGAAAAAGGACGCGATGCTGGGCCAGGAGCAGTTCGAGCAGGTGGTGGCCCTGGTGGAGAGCTCCCTGGGCCGTGATGTGGGGGAGGCTATGGCCAGAGTGGTGATAGCCGACAAGCTGGAGATACAACCAGGAGATATGGGACGGTTCTACGAATCGTTCCTCAGAATGCGCCGCAGCCTGCTGGAGCGGCAAAAAAAAGCCGAAAGGCTCAACGAAAGCCTCACCCGGCTAAAAGAACTGCACGAATCCGTGGGATGGTCCGTCCCCATGGGCCTATGCTCGCTGGACATGAATATGAAAGTGACCACATGGAACCGGGGGATGGAAAAGCTGTCGGGGATCGCCGCGGAGGAGGCCGCCGGAGGGGACGCCGCTGGGCTGCTGCCCGATTACGCGCCCCTGTTCAAAAAGGCGCTGGCGAAAAAAGAGCAGGTGATAAAGAAGCGCTTCGTCCACATCCTCCCCGGCGGGGAGCGCAGAACAGAGAGTGTGGTGGTGAGCCCATTGATGGATCGGTACGGTGTCACCAGGGGGATGTTGATTTTGGCGGAGGACGTGACAGCCCATGCCCTGCTGGAGGAGAGCGCCCAGCAGGTGGAGAAGCTCAGCTCCGTGGGAAGGTTGGCGGCTGGGGTGGCCCATGAGGTGGGCAACCCGCTCACGTCGATATGGGCGTTGGCCCAGGAGCTCTCCGGCCCGGAAGGGGAAGACAAGGAGTTCCGCCAGGAGTCTTTATCCATAATCCGCCACCATGTGGGCCGGATAAACAACATCCTCAAGAGCCTGGTGGACTATTCCCGTCACAAGGAGATTTCCATGGCGCCGACGCAGGTGGCCCGGATCATGGAGGGCGCCGTACCCCTGGCGCGGCTGGGGCGAAAGGATAGCGGCGTCAAAATCAGGGTGCAGATCCCGGATGAAATGCTGGAAGTCATCTGCGACGCGGACCAGATCGAGCAGGTGCTTATCAACCTTTTGTTCAACGCTTCCGACGCTTCTGAAGCGGGCTCTACGATAACTGTGCGAGTGGAGGAGGAGCCGCCCGGGTTCGTCACCATGGCGGTGGAGGACCAGGGGGCGGGGATGAGCGAGGAGACTATGCGCCGCCTGTTTACTCCATTTTTCACTACCAAACCGGTGGGCGCGGGGACAGGGCTGGGGCTTTATGTCTGTTACAACATTATCGAAAATCATGGCGGCGAGCTGAAAGTGGAAAGCGCGCCAGGAGCCGGAGCCACAGTGAGCTTTACACTGAAGAAGGCCCAGGGAGAATCGAATGTATAAACCGAGCCTGCTGGTGGTGGACGACGAGACCACCATCTGCAAGTCACTGCAAAGAGTGCTGGAAAAGGAAGGGTATGATGTCGATATCTGTTACGACGGGAAGTCGGCCATGGAGGCTGTCTCGGCGAAGTTTTACGATGTGGTGCTCACCGACCTGAAGATGCCGGGCGCCGGGGGGCTGGAGGTCTTGAAGAGGACCAGGGAGGATTCGCCAGAGACGGCGGTGTTCATCATGACAAACTACTCCACGGTAGAGACGGCGGTGGAGGCGATGCGCATGGGCGCCAAGGACTATATCATCAAACCGTTTCTTCATGACGACATCAAGATGTCCATCCAGGGCGCTCTGGCGGAAGGGAGGCTGGTCAGCGAAAACAAGCTGCTTAAGCGGGAGCTGGGCAGAACAGTCAACCAGGGGGAGTTTGTGGGGGACTGCCCACAGATAAAGGAAGTATATCGCCTGGTGGACAAGGTGGCCCTCACAGATTCCAGTGTTCTGATCGTGGGGGAAAGCGGATCCGGCAAGGAGCTGGTGGCGCGGGCTATCCATCAACGCTCCTCCAGGGCCGTGGAGCCGTTCGTGGCTATAAACTGCGGGGCGCTGCCGTCGGAGCTTCTGGAGTCGGAGCTTTTCGGCCATGTGAAGGGCGCCTTCACCGGAGCGGTGGCCAGCCGGCCGGGATTGTTTCAGGAAGCCCGGGGCGGGACGTTGCTCTTTGACGAGATAGGAGAGCTTCCCATGGATCTGCAGGTGAAGCTTTTGCGGGCATTGCAGGAAAAAGAGATCCGCCCCGTTGGTTCCAACAAAAGCATCAGAACAGACGCCCGCATAATTACCGCCACCAACAAAAAGCTGGAGCAGGAGGTGGAGGAGAAAAAGTTTCGGGAGGATCTATACTTCCGCATAAACGTGCTGACCATAGAGATGCCCCCCCTGCGGGAACGGGGGGAGGATATCGGCAAGCTGGCCAACCATTTCCTGGCTGTCTATGGCCCCAGGATAAACAAAGCGGTGAAAAATATCGCCCCGGAGATGATGCGGCTGCTTCACGCATACAACTGGCCGGGGAATGTGCGCGAACTGGAGAATGTAATCGAACGGGCTCTGATACTGGAGGAGTCCGATACATTGACAGCGGACACCCTCCCCCGGAAGATGGTCGTCCCCTCCTCCGATCCCAGACCCGGAGCAGTGGATGGCCGCCTCTCCATCGACGAGTATATCCAAAGCTTCATTCAACGGTATGAAAACGAATACAAGGAAAAGGATATCGCGGAGATGCTGGGAATCAGCCGAAAGTCGCTGTGGGAAAAAAGAAAGCGGTGGGGCATTGAGCGCGCTTCCATCCGCAAGGAGGAAAAATGAGTGGCCAGGGGCCTGTCGCCATTGTCACGGGAGGCGCCCGGCGGCTGGGCGCCCAGATATGCATGGCCCTGGCCCGCGAAGGCTACCGGGTGGCGGTTCACCACAACTCCTCACAGCTGGAAGCCCTGGCCCTGGTGGAAGGGATCGAAAATGAATCGGGACCCGGCCGGGCGGTGGCGTTTCAGGCGGATATCACCGATATGGATTCCAGAGCGGCGCTGGTGGAGCAGGTGGCCGGCCGGTTCGGCCGTCTGGATCTGCTGGTGAACAACGCGTCGAAATATTCTAAAACCCCTCCGGAAGAGATGACGATGGATGATCTGATGAAGTATCATAAAATCCATGTGGAAGCCCCAACTCATCTGGCGTTGCTCACGCGCAAACTGCTGGCCCAGGGTGGCCCCGGAAGGATCATTAACATCCTGGACATATTCGCAGACTTCCCCCGCAAAGGCTTTTTGCCATACTCCGCCAGCAAGGCGGGATTAAAGGCGATCACAAAACAGCTGGCCCTGGAGCTGGCCCCGGATATACTGGTCAACGGTGTGGCGCCTGGGGCCATCCTTCCGCCGGAGGGGGGGCTGGAGGAGGAGGCGATGGCCCGGATAGTGGACAGGATACCACTGGGCAGGTTTGGTCAGGCCGTGGACATTGCCCAGGCGGTGACCTTTTTGGCAGGCTCCCGATATATCACCGGCCAGGTGATTACTGTGGACGGAGGCCGCTCTATCAATATATAAAGTCATGATGGGAAATAAAAGGAGATCACTGCGCCAACGCCGGCCGATCATGTTCTGGAGCGTCGGTGTCTTTGCCATGGCCACCGGAGTGTTGCTGGGCCTGCTGTTCGCCATGTACCGGAGCCTGCCCGCCCTGGATAAACTGGAAGAATACAGGCCCAACGTGGTGACCCGGATCGCGGATCGAAATGGCCAAGTGTTTCACGAGCTTTACAGGGAAAAACGCTTTTGGGTGCGCTACCAGGATATCCCCGAGGTGCTGCGCAATGCGATAGTGGCGGTGGAGGATGACCAGTTTTTCGGCCATAAGGGAGTGCGGCTTGCCAGCATTCTGCGGGCGCTGATCGCAGACATAAGGCATTTGAGCCTGGCGCAGGGAGGCTCCACCATCACGCAGCAGCTGACAAAGGTTCTGTTTCTCACCCCGGAAAAGAGCCTGTCCCGGAAGATAAAGGAGGCGCTTTTGGCTGTCGAACTGGAAAAGCGCTACACAAAAAAGGAGATCCTCGAATTTTATTGCAACCAGATATTCCTGGGATCTGGCGCATATGGTGTGGAAGCGGCCTCCAGGATATACTTCGGCAAATCCGTGGGGGAGCTGGGCCTGGCCGAGGCCGCGCTTCTGGCTGGCCTGCCTCAGGCGCCTTCAAGGTACTCACCCTTGAAAAACCCAACCGCGGCCATGACGCGAAGGGCCACAGTGCTAAGCAGGATGCGGGAAGTGGGCTATATCGACAAGGAAACGGAACTGGCCGCCGTTGAAGAGCCATTGCGCCTGGCGGACATCAGTGGTCAGGGGCCCTCGGCCATGCATTTCCTGGAGCTGATCCGTGCCGGGCTGTTGGAGACTTTTGGCGAGTCTGGCCTTTATAAGCATGGGCTCAAGGTCACCACCACCCTGGATATCGGCATGCAGGATGCGGCGGAAAAGGCCGTGGCCATTGGGCTGGCCATTATTAACGAGCAGGAGGAAAAGGCTGGCGTGCGCCACGATGGCGTAGAGGCGCAGGCGGGTTTGGTGGTCATGGACGTCAGAACAGGAGAGGTGCTGGCAATGGTCGGCAGTTCGGACTTCTCCCTCTCCCAGTTTAACCACGTCACCATGGCCCTCCGTCAGCCAGGCTCCGCTTTCAAGCCCTTCGTATACTTGGCTGCCCTGGAGAGAGGCTACACCCCGGCCAGCGTGGTGGTGGACTCCCCGGTCTCCTTTCCCCGGTCAGATGGCCCCGGATTCTGGAAGCCGCGCAATTACTCCAACAAGTTCTATGGCCCCGTCACCCTGCGAAAAGCCCTGGAAAACTCCCTCAACGTCTCCACCATCAAGCTTCTGCACGAGATAGGCGAAGGTCCGGTGATCAACGTGGCCCAGAGGCTGGGGATCACATCGGCGCTACCGGCCAATCTCTCGCTGGCCCTGGGCGCCTCCGAGGTGACTCTTCTGGAAATGACCGCGGCCTACGCCACCTTGGCCAACAAAGGGCTCTACACCCCGCCTTCATACATTAAGTCGGTGGTGGACTCCCAGGGAACGGTGATGGAGATCATGGCTCCGGAAGTCCGCGAAGCTGTGACTCCGGAAGTGGCGTACGTACTCACCAATATGCTAAAAGGAGTGGTGGAAAACGGCACCGGACAAAAGGCAAAGATTCCCGGGCGGCATATCGCCGGGAAGACAGGCACTACCAGCGAAAACCGCGATGCATGGTTCATCGGTTATACCGCCGATATCGCAGCCGGAGTTTGGGTGGGATTTGACGACAACAGGGCTCTGAGCAGCCGTCAAACCGGAGGAAGGGCCGCCGGGCCGATCTGGGCGGCGTTCATGAAGGAGGCTTTAAAGGGGATGCCCAGCCACGACTTCCCCCCCCCCAAGGCAGTGGTGGCTCATCTTATAGACAGGGAAACAGGCCTGCTGGCCAATAAATGGTGCAGCGACTCGGTGACGGAAGTATTCGTGGCCGGAATGGAGCCCGGTGAGTTCTGCCAGCCGCAAGCCATGGATGGAAAGAACGGATTTTAATGGAACAGAAGAAAAAAATGGGAATAGATTACAAGCTGCTGCGGGAGACCGCTCAAATGAGCGTCGAGGATTTCGCGCGGGATCTGAAGGTGGAGCCGGATTTGGTGAAGGCATGGGAAACGGGGGGCGCCGTCCCGGACGCCATGACACAAAAAAGGATATTCGCCCTGGTAAAAAAAATCGCGGAGAGAGGACAATGACACAAAGAGTGGGTATGGGATTTGACGCGCATCGGTTGGTCTCGGGTCGGCGCCTGGTGCTAGGCGGTGTGGAAATCGCCCACCCGAAGGGGCTTACAGGCCATTCGGATGCGGATGTGCTGGTTCATGCCGTGTGCGACGCGCTGCTGGGCGCTGCCGCCATTGGTGATATCGGACGCCACTTCCCGGACAGTGACGAGCGCTACAGGGGCATATCCAGCCTTATGTTCCTGTCGGAGACAGCCCGCATGCTGCGCGAGGAGGGTTATACGATCTTGAACGTCGACACAACCGTGGCCGCCGAGACGCCCAAGCTCTCTCCTTATTATGAGGAGATGCGTCAGAGCATGGCCGACGCGATGGAAGTGGAGATGGCCATTGTCTCCGTGAAAGCCACCACCACCGAAGGGCTCGGCTACACCGGCAGAGGGGAAGGGATAGCCGCCTGGGCAGTGGCGCTCATCAACAAGCGATGAACCTGGCTGTTGGCTGCAGGGTCCGGTTCGCCCCCAGTCCCACCGGTCCGCTCCATCTGGGCGGCGCCAGGGTGGCGCTATTCAACTGGCTCTTCGCCAGGAGGGTTGGCGGCAAGTTCATTCTCAGGATAGAGGACACAGACGCGGCGCGCTCCACCCTGGAGTATGAAGCCAAAATCATGGAGTCACTGCGCCGCCTGGGCCTGGAATGGGACGAAGGCCCGGACATAGGCGGGCCATGCGGACCGTACCGCCAGGTCGAAAGGCATGCCGAATACAAGAAAGCTGCGGGAGGGCTGGCCGCCAAGGGGATTACATACCCGTGTTACTGCTCCGGGGAGGAACTGGAAATAGAGAGAAAGCGGATGATGTCCCGGCGCCAGGCGCCTCGTTATTCCGGCAAGTGCCGCGCCCTATCGGAAGAGGAAAGAGAGCGAAAAGACGCGGAGGGAATACGGCCTTCCACCCGGTTCATCATGCCGGAGGGGCAGACCATACATGTAAACGACGAAGTCCGGGGTGACGTTGCTTTCGAGACCTCCGACCTGGGGGACTTTATCATCGTCCGGTCAGATGGCTCGGCCTCTTTTCTGCTAGCTTCGGCGGTGGACGATGTCCTGATGGGAATCACCCACGTCATCAGGGGCGAGGATCATCTTTCCAACACTCCCCGGCAGATTATGATAATTCGCGCCATGGGGAATACGCCACCCCACTACGCGCATCTGCCAATGGTGCTGGATGAGGAGGGGAAGAAACTGTCCAAGCGCGCCGGGGCCACGGATATTTTGGAGCTGCTGGGATCGGGCCACGCGCCGGAGGCGATCAACACTGCCATGGCCATGCTGGGGTGGGCCGGAGTGGATGGCAGTGAACCGGAAACCCTGGAGTCCATGGCCAAACGGTTCGACATTGGCGCTGTGTCCCGCTCACCGGCCAGATACGACCTGGCGCGGCTGGAGAGCCTGGGCGCCAGGGCGCTGCGAAAAATGTCCACCATGGCTTTTTTGGAGACCATAGGCCCCCTGGCCCGGAATGCGGGATTGGATTTGGAGAGGGGCCATGGGCAGGATATGGATGCTATGGCGGAGGCGGTGCGGGGCGGGATGAGCGGACCAGCCGACGCAGTGGCGCAGCTAACCCAATTCATCACCATGCTGGCGCCGGACGAGATGGCGGACGCGACCTTGCGCGAGCCGGAATCGGCGCGGGTGACTCTAGCGCTGATAATGGAACTGAGCGGATTGGAGAAGCTGGATAAGGATTCCTTTAAGACCATGATAGAATCAATCTCCTTGAAAACAGGTGTGAAGGGAAAAAAGCTATATATGGCCGCCCGCGCGGCGGCCACCGGCAGAACCAGCGGCCCGAAGCTTGCGGACTTGTATTGCATACTTGGCCCCCAGGCGATTGCCGCCCGTCTGGAAAAGACGGCTAATGATTACGGAATGAAATGAGCCTTAGGATATTTAACAGCCTCACCGGCCGCAAGGAGGAGTTCGTCCCCCTCGACCCCCCCAGAGTGCGGATGTACGTCTGTGGCGTAACGGTGTATGACCTCTGCCACATAGGCCACGCCCGATCCGCCATTGTGTTCGATGTGATATACCGCCATCTGAAATTCTGCGGTTACGATGTGACCTACGCCCGCAACTTTACTGATGTGGACGACAAGATAATCAACCGCGCCGGTGAAACTGGCATGGCCTGGGACCAGGTGGCTGGGAAGTATATCGCCGAATTCTACAACGATATGGGGCCATTGGGACTTTTGGCTCCGGACGTGGAACCAAAGGCCACCGACCATATCCCGGAAATGCTGGAGATGATAGGCGCCCTAGTGGAAAAGGGAATCGCCTATGAGAGCGAGGGATCGGTCTATTATTCCGTGAAAAAGTTTCCGGAGTATGGCCGACTTTCTGGCAAGAATATAGACGACCTGTTGTCCGGCGCCAGGGTGGACGTGGATGAGCGAAAAAAGAATCCGCTGGACTTCGCCCTGTGGAAGGCTTTCAAACCGGGCGAACCGTGGTGGGATTCGCCTTGGGGCAAGGGCCGCCCTGGCTGGCATATAGAATGCTCCGCCATGGGGCGAAAATACCTGGGTGAAGTGTTCGACATCCATGGCGGCGGTAAGGATCTGGCGTTCCCTCACCATGAAAACGAGATCGCCCAGTCCCAGGGATGCAGCGGCAAGGCGCCGGTGAAGCTATGGGTCCACAACGGGTTCGTCAACGTGAACCAGGAGAAGATGTCCAAGTCGCTGGGCAACTTTTTTACCATAAAAGACATCCTGGCAAAGGCGCACCCGGAAACCGTGCGGCTGTTCCTGATGTCGAGCCACTACCGCAGCCCCATCGATTTCTCCCCGGAGGGATTGACCGCCGCAGGCAAAAACCTGGCCCGGTTCTATGACTTGCTGGCAGTCAAGGACTCTATAGAGCCGGAGGTGGTGGAAACTGCGGCGGGGCTGGAGGATTCTGTGGCGGTGTTCCGGGAAGCTATGGACGATGACTTTAACACCGCCGTGGCCCTGGCCCACATGAACACAGAGCTGAAGAGGCTGAACCATCTGCGGGCGGGGATGGAGAAAATGAAAAAGAAATCGCCCCAGTATACCGAGGCGTTGAGGAGCCTGGCATCGGGTATCGTCACGCTGGAAAAGCTGGGCGCCCAGCTGGGGATGTTCCCTTCCAGACCCGCCGAGTTTATTCAGATATTCCGACAGACGCGGCTGGTCGAGGCTGGTATGACCTGCGAGGAGGTGGAGGCGATGATCAAACAAAGAGCCATATCGCGAGCGGAGAAAAAATTCGCCGAAGCGGATCATATCCGCGGCGAACTTACCACCCGGGGAATTCTGCTGCACGACAAACCGGAAGGGACCACCTGGTCCGCGTCCCTGGATTAGCCATGAACAATCGCTCCAACAGATCCTCAAAAACCAGCCGCCCCCGCGAGAGAACCCAGGAAATCCTCTTTGGGATAAACCCGATCACGGAAGCGATTAGAGCAGGACGGCGAAAGATATTCCAGATAATCCATAAGGAGGGGCTTCAAGGGGCGCCTGCCGCAAGCCTGATCTCCCTGGCTCGGACCAAGGGAATCCAGGTGACTATTGCGCCCATGGAGAAGATTGTGGCCCTGGCCGGGGCCGATGGGAGCCAGGGGATTGTGGCGATGGTGTCGCCACCTGTATATTCCTCTTTCGATAAACTGCTGGACCAACTGGCAGCTATGGATAACCCAAAAGTGACGGCGTTGGACGGAGTGATGGATCCACGCAATCTGGGCGCCATAATAAGGAGCGCCGAGGCCTTCGGTTTGGCGGCGGTGATATTTCCAGAACGCCGGGCCGCGGGATACACGGCAGTGGCGGCCAAGGCCTCAGCCGGAGCGGGGGAGCATATGCGGCTCTGCCCGGTGGTGAACGTGGGGGAGGCTTTGCGCCTGCTGCGCAAGGAAGGTTTTTCGTGCGTTGCGCTGGAGGGAACATCAGAAGAAGAAATGGGTTCGCCCCCCACCGGGTCTGTGGTGGTGGTATTGGGCGGTGAGGGGACCGGCCTGCGCCCTCTGGTTACCAAGCGTTGCGGCCGCTCAGTCCGAATCCCCATGACCGGGCGGGTAGGCTCGCTGAACGTATCGGCCGCTGCGGCTATAGCTTTTCATTGGGTGGCGTCGGGACGGGGTTGACATTTCCAGTATCTTCCCATTTGGCCTGTGGCTCCCTGCCACGGTTTTTCATGTTTCCCCTTGTAAATACCCTCCACGGTTTAAGATAATATAGGCATGGACGAGAGAGAGTACATAAAGAGGATCGCTCCTGGTCGGCGCAATATTGACCAGCGCATGGTCCATCGCGGTTTTGTTTTCCCGTTCGGCGCCTATCCGGAAGAGCCTTTCGATCAGAGGATCGGGTACGACTCGCGGTACATCGAGGAGAGTGGGCTCTATAACTACGAAATCTCGGTGAGCCACGCGAGGGGTCTAGATGACTTCATTTCCCTTCTGGGGCTTCTGCCCAATGAGGCGCATGTGGTGGCCCAGGTCCACACCGACGACTATTACCGGGAGTGTGACTCCTACGTCTCCGAAAACGCCGTACCCGTGGCCGATCTTATCGAATGGGTTGTCTCCTGGCGAGCGGTTGCCGCCGACGATGGCTTCTTCGGCATCGGGGCGTTCTGCGAGGATCCCGCGGCCGAAGTGTTTCTGGACGAACATAAGACCATCCACATGTACCACCACGACCCGGAGGTGATGGAATCCACCCTGGAGGGGCTGGGAGTGCCTTTCCGCATGGGGCTGCGCTTCTTCTGGGACGAGCCCCACTACCATGAACCTCTACCGCTCTCCGACGACGAGGGGGACGATTTCCTTTCAGCCTTCGAGGATCTGGCGGACAGCTATGACCTGATGCTAGAAGAGGAGGAAGAAGGCGATATCGACGAAGATGGCGACCCGATGGAAGTCACCTGCTGGCGGGTGGAGGTTCGGGGCTATCGGCAAAACGGCTCGCAGGGAGGACCCCGCTCCGGAGGATTTTACTCCACATATTATCTCAACGCCGCATACCGCTCCGAAGCGGGCGCCCAGGTGGAGTCGTACCTGGAAAGCAGGCGCGAAACAGTGGATCTTTTCTTGCAAATGGCCAGGGTGCCGCTGGAGCTTCTGACGGCAAACCTGAGAAATGCCAACAAACTGCCGAATGATCCTGGAGTATGGTTCGAAACGGACAGGTATGAATTCGACGGCGATCAAGACGACTGAAAGGCCGGAGGCGTGGCCCATGTTTCACGCATCACGTTTCACAGGCTGGTTGGCCCACAGCGAAGCTTGCGCCTGGCGGCCATGATCCGCCCCTGGAAGGGGATACACCCACGGATAGATCCAACAGCTTTTGTCGAACAGAGCGCCCAGGTGATCGGCGATGTGACCATGGGGGCTGAATCCTCCACCTGGTTCAACACCACAATTCGCGGCGACGTGAACTATATAAGGATAGGCGCCCGCACAAACATTCAGGATGGCTCCGTGCTCCACGTCACCCGGGAGACCCACCCCTTGATAATCGGGGATGATGTCACCGTAGGGCATTCAGTGACGCTGCACGGATGCGTTATCGAAGGTCCTGCGCTGATCGGCATGGGCGCCATCATACTGGACGGCGCGGCGCTGGAGCCTTATGTATTCGTCGCCGCGGGGGCGCTGGTTCCGGAGGGGATGCGGGTTCCCTCCGGCTCGCTGGTGATGGGGATGCCGGCCAAGGTGAAGCGGCCACTGTTGGATAAGGAAATGACGAGGATCGACCGGTCCGCCGCCAGCTACGTGGCCTACCGGCTGGATTACATGGAGGGGGAAGGGTAATCCCCGGTTATTCGGCTCCACTTGAAGGAATAGATGAATAAAATATTGATCGTGATCTTCATGGCGTCAGCTGGCGGGGATTCGTCTGTGGAGTTCTCCCCATGGCTGATGGACAACCTGCCGCTGGTCATGGCCGCGATCTTTCTTCTTCCCTTTGCTATAACTGGTCTGGTGATCTACAAGATTTTCTATGCCGGTAGAAAGAACCTGATTCAAAGGCGGGCCAGGGCCACGGATGCGGTGGCGACGGTCCTTGGCATCGAACAGGCGGTGGGCCAAGCCAGAATCCGTGGCAAGTCCTATATCAAGGTTCGTCTGCGCCTGAAGGTGGATGACAGGTTTAACGGGGATTACGAGCTGGACACCCTCTGGTGGATAGACTTTCTGTTCACTCCCCAGATACAAAAAGGCTCCAGCATCGGCGTGAAGGTGGAGCCTGGACCGGATGGCCAGATATTCCCCAGGGAGCAATGGGCGGGAATCAGCATGGCTGACCTTTTCACTCTAAGATAATCTATCCATATATTAAAACATCTCCTGGAGAGTCAACTTGCTCCAGAGGAAGTTGCCCTCCATTGTCCAAACGTGTAAAATCTGCCACCGATGCAGGATTTCTAGCTAAAAATGACAAATGTGGAGGGATTGGATGGACAAACTGGAAAAGCTGATAAAAGATTTCGGGCCGGGACCCACATGGTTCAACGAAAACCTGCCTTTGATAAACGCGCCGCCTCCACCCCAGCCAGCGGCATTGTGCAAAGCGCCAATCAAACCGCCAGCAGGTTCACCGTGGGAGGAGCTGGCGGTAACTCATATTACTGGGTGAAGCTACGCATGAAGATCATTGATCCTAGCCGTGGAGAATAAGAGGAAGATATGACCTGGCGGGTTCACTTTCCATTTGTAGATGATCAAGCCTGGCTTGACCCTGCAGGTCCTTGTACATTCCTCCAGCGGGGAGATATTCCCTCAGAAGCAATGGATGGGAATAAACAAGACAGACCTGCTTGTGGGAAATCGATAGAAAATTGGCTTAAAAGCCGGTGAAGAACCGCAGGTAGAATTCGCCGGTCCCTTTATCCAGCCATTGTTTGTCGGGTCCATATATTGTGTACTCCGGCATAATATTGATCTTGTCATTGATCTTCAGCCAGGCACCGATGGTGGCGGACTTTTCCTGGGCGTTAACACCGCGGTTGTCTGGTATCCGACCGCTATCGCCCGGCATATATGTGGAGTAAGACGCGCTCAACCCGAAGTCGTTGCCTATCCCCACCTGGGCCTTGGCGCTGAACTGGGAGGGAACACCGCCCTGGGGGGCCGAGTTGGCCGGGCCATGTCCATTCAGGTCAAATCCCTGGCCGCTCATGTAGATGGTTTTCAGTTTAAGGAAAACTCCAGCCACGGCGCCACTCACCCCTGCGTCTATGCCCATGGCGCTGGTCTTCAGCGGAATGGAAAAATAGTCCACCCCATCAATTCCGGGGGCGCCGCCATCATGCTGATCGCTCATCCTCCCGCCGGCCCCGAAGAGGCCGAAGGTAAAGTTCACACCTCCCGTGTTGGGAGTCAAAGCCAGGCGGTACCACATCTCGGCGCCGTCTATTGAGCCATTATCCAGAAACATGACACTAGCTTTTGGATTTAGCCACCCGAAGCTGGCCTGGAAATATTCGCTGGCAAGATAACCGGAGAGGCCGGTGATCCGGGACTGGGCTTCCGGCCTATCGGCGCCGGGATAAAACATCTGGGCCAACTTGGCCTGGCCCGGCGATTTTACCGGGCTCCCGTGGACAAGAATGCCAGCGCGCATTTTTTCCTTAGGGGAAAAGGTGACGAGCGCCTGGTCTTTTCCGGCTATCTGGGTGGCGGAGATGTATTGCGCCGCGGTTTTGTAGTGGCAGGAGAAACAGGAGACCTTGGAGTCACGCGCGAAACTGGGCAAAGCCCCGGCGTCGTTTGCGGAGAACGCAAAAACCAGGCCAGCGGCAAGCAACGCCGCCCGCAATATAACTCCCATTTATCCTATCCTAAAAAGCCTTATAGCAGAACACAACGATTATAACGCTCTGGAGCATTAATGTCCATAAGTTAACAGGCGCCGAGGGTAAAAATATTCACTTATAATAAGAACCGGGGTGCATTGGCAAAAAAAAACCCCCGCCTCGTAAGAGGCGGGGGCGTGGAATCTTTCGATTCGTACTGACTTAGAAGCCGAGGAACAGCAACAGGGTCAGCTTGGAGTCGGTCTTGGAGTCTCCGCCGAAAATCACGTACTCGGGGGAGAGGTACACGTTCTGAGCGAACTGGTACCACACACCAAGCCCGGTGGCGCTGGTCTTGTCGCCGCCGTCAATTTCGGTGTTCAGCATGTTAGCTTTCACGCCGAAAGCCGGGGTGAGACCAAGATAGGCGCCCACGTTCATAGCGGTCCTTTTGCCACCGCTGGGGAAAGCGACATCGTCGCCGCCACCTGTGACGTAGGAGCCGTTAACCTCGAGGCTCATGCCGGACACTTCGCCCTGGGCCTGGAAGTCGGCGCCGGTGAAGTCGGTCTTGATCTCGTGAACCACGCTGTGGTCTTCCATGCACTCCACGCACTTCACGGAACCGGAGGAACCGATCACGCCGATGGAGAGGTCGAAACCGCCCGCGCTCGGGGTGAAAGCCGCACGATAGTACATGGCCATGTCAAAGCCGGCGTCCATGATCGGCTTGTCAGGGAAGAAAGAGATCGGGCCCCAGAGGCCGACGTTGAACCAGAACATCTCGTTACCACCGTACAGTCCGAGACCGGTGGCGGCGGTGCCAAGACCCCTCCACTGAGCGGCGAAGGTGTTCTTGCGGTCTTCCCAGCCGCGCTGTCCGCGCAGGAAGCCTGTGTTGTTCAGCTCCATGCCGTTGGCGGGGCCATGGCCGTCAGTGGCCTGGACATACACGCCCAACTTCATGTCGCCACCAGTGGGG
>Ga0224496_10001132_pt1 | contig 16992 bp, 15 predicted proteins | sample SF_Jul11_sed_USG_2_FD_168127 | JGI IMG/M metagenome (GOLD analysis project Ga0224496, IMG submission 168127) | Sediment microbial communities from San Francisco Bay, California, United States - SF_Jul11_sed_USGS_8_1 | ecosystem: Environmental > Aquatic > Marine > Sediment | place: USA...
CTGCGGGCATGAAGGCCATCGGTGCCGGCTGGGGGTTCCGCACCGTTGCCGAGCTGCAGGAAAATGGCGCCGAGGCGATAATCAACCAGCCCCTGGAACTGTTGCAATTTTTAGAGAAGCAGGCCGATGGGCCGATTGGGGGAAGAAAAGACTGAGGAAGAGGGGGGAGAGAAGGAGAAAGAACCGGCCCCCCCACGACGGGAGAGCCGGCCCCAGGGCAATCAGGACTGCAGGCGCTCGGCCTCTTTGACCCGGCGAATTTGACACGCCTTTTCAAAGGCCTTATCCTTACCGTGCTTGATAATGGAAACAGAGGTTTTCCCCTGCTTCCCGATGGCATTGACCCAGCTCACCTCGTAACGGTTCAGCTTGGCATTGAGGCGAACACCGACAACGCCCGTCGAAGTGTTGCTGACCGTAACGATATGCTTGTCCGTACGCTGCTTGCCGAGTTTCTTCTCGGTGGCGTCACGCCAGGCCAGAGCAGCAAGGAGACTGGAATAGCGGCCGCCGCACTTGCCGTCGGAAAAGAATTTGGAATGGGTCTTGCCGTGGAAACGAACCCGGACATACCAACCATGTGTTCTCTTCTCGGTCTGATCAATCCGCGCCACATCCTTGTGCTTTTCCAGTAAAATTTTTTTACCCATGAGTTGTGTCCTCCTTGTTCTATTTAAAATGAAAAAAATGACAATCTTTTCAGATCAATTCAGTAGTTAAGTTAGCACTTACAGGCAGTTAGGCCACTTTGCCAAAAATAAACCCTTCCAGCCGCCGGCCCCCACTTACTGGGAGACACCCGCACGACTAAGGGTTATCCCTTACTCCTGTTTTCATTATATACAGAATAATCTTTGGTTCCGCAAGCTTAGTTGCAACATTTTTTGCCCCAAACGCCCCCCGGGCCAGCCAGGAATGCTATTTTTTCTTTAATCTCGGCGAATTAGATGTCACAAAAAAATGTTAGGTTTCCTATAAATTCCCCTTTCCACCCTTCCGACCCCGACCTTGCCGAACAACCCTGACAACAATCCCACCACCCCCAACAAAGGCCCACATGCAAAAATTTATCGATCTCCTCAATCTAATCACCCGCCTCCGGGCTCCCGACGGCTGCCCCTGGGACCAGAAACAGACACCCCAATCCTTCAAGCCCTACATCCTTGAAGAAGCACACGAACTGGCCGAGGCCGTCGACCACGGCGACCCCGATCACATCCGCGAGGAACTGGGCGACCTGCTCTTTCAGGTTGCCTTCCTGAACCGCCTCTATGAGGAAGCGGGCCATTTCGATATGAATGATGTGCTCAGCGGCATCATCGCCAAAATGATCCGCCGCCATCCCCACGTCTTCGCCGACACCGCTGTCACCTCCGAGGCGGCGCTGCGAAGACAATGGAACGAAATCAAGGCCAGCGAAAACAGTGCCCGCAGCAGACCTCTCCCCTCCTCGACCGCCCCCCCAAAAAGTCTGCCCGCCCTGAAACGCGCCCAACGGGTTTCGGAGAACGCCGCGCAGCAGGGGTTTGAATGGCCCGACCTCGCCAGCGTCTTCGACAAACTGGCCGAAGAACTCCAGGAGTGCCGCCAAGCCATCGCGGCCGGAGACCAAGAGGCAATCAAGGAGGAGGTTGGAGATCTCCTCTTCGTCCTCGTCAACCTCGGCCGCCTCAACAACACCGACACCGAGGCGGCGCTCCAGGACGCCACCGACAAGTTCACCGGTCGCTTCACCGCCATGGAAAAACTGCTCGCCGCTTCGGGAACACAGGATTTCAAGGAACTGCCCCCGGAAAGGGTGCTCGGCCTGTGGCAGCAAAGTAAAAAAAACGCCACGCCGCGTCGCTCCCAGGAGCCGAACGGCGGTTGACCCGACCCGGCGACGGAAAAAGTATTTGACAGAAAAACGTGCCGCATGGTATTTCTTCCGTTTTCTTTTTTGCCGGAGTGCCGTTGTGCGACTCCCAACCGTTACCCTCCTTGCTCTCTAGCGCGAGACATAGGAAACGAGGGCCATCAAAGTCCAGAAGGAGGATCCATGCGCCGTTACGAAACCATCTTCATCATTCAACCAAGTCTCGGCGACGATGACATTACCGCCATCGTCGACAGAACAACCGGCATCATCGAGCAGTTCGCAGGCTCCATTGTCGCCCTTGACCGCTGGGGCATGAAAAAACTTGCCTACCCGATCAAAAAGGAGCTGCAGGGCTATTACGTCTTTGCCGAGTACGCCGGAACGCCGGAAGCCGTTACCGAAATAGAGCGTATCTTCAAAATCGACGATCGGGTTCTCAAATTCATGACCATCAAGACCCAGGACGTTTACGTTCCCGGCCCCGTTCGGGTGGTGGCGGAGAAAAGAGAAAACGACGACGATGAGTCTGACGACGACTGAGTCCGGGGCCGGTGACGGGAATCCTTAACGGACAGACCTGCCCCGATCCAAGACCAAGGCCGATAACCGAGACACAAATCACATAGAACGACAGGGAGAAGAAAACAATGCCCCCCAAAAGAAAAATTTTTACCCGCCGCAAGGTGTGCCGTTTTTGCGCCGACAAAAGCCTGATCATCGATTACAAGGAAGTGAAGAACCTCCGCAACTTCCTCACCGAGCGCGGCAAGATTATCCCCCGCCGCATCTATGGCAACTGCGCCAAACATCAGCGGCAGCTGACCGAGGCGATCAAACGCGCCCGGCAGATCGCCCTGATGCCCTACAGCGGCCAGATGCAGCCCTAACCTGAATCCACACGGGATGCCCATGGGAGACTGGCCGGACAACATGAAAGCCTCCCGGGCCTCGGACTGGTCCGGCGTCGCGGCCCTGGCGCTGCTCATGACCGCCCCGTCGCTGCTGCCCGGGCAACTGGGATGGCTGCAGGGGCTGGTGCCAATGGCGCTCTGCTACTATCTGGTAAGCCTCGGCGAGACTCGGGCCACAAGCCTGATCGTCATGGCGACCCTGCTCGCCGGCCTGGTGGCCACGGTTGTCGGCACCCTGCCCGCCTTTGTCTTCACCTGCACCATGTTGCCGGTGGGGATGCTCCTGGGCAGAGAGTATCGACGCGGCCGCGCACCAACCCGGACCGGACTCCAGGCGATCTTGCTGCTGGTTCTGCTCTGGGCTGGATTCTGGGCCGTATACGGGGCGCTGAGCCAGACCAACCCCTACCGGGAGACGCTGGACGCCCTGGACAAAAGTCTGAGCGCCACCGCCGCCTTCTACCAGAAGGACGCCGGCCTGGCGCTGGACACCAAGGCGGAGATAGAAAGCACCATCGCCATGCTGCGGGACGGGATCCAGCAGGTCGTACCCGCCCTGCTGCTGGTGACCGTCATCGTCACGGTCTGGATGAACCTGCTGCTGAGCCACTGGCTGATCAGCAGGTTTCACCCTTCCCAGTCGACCTGGCCGCCCTTTCGCGACTGGCGGCTGCCGGAACAGTTGATCTGGCCGTTGATCGGCGGCGGCATCGCCATGCTGCTGCCGGTGGCGTCAATGAGCACCGTTGGGCTCAACCTGCTGCTGGTCTGCGGGGCACTCTATTTTTTCCAAGGACTGGCCGTCCTTGCTAAACTTTTCACGAAATGGTCGGTTCCCCGACCAATGCGGGCGTTTCTGTATGCCATCGCCCTCTTGCAAGGCACGGGTTTTGTTGCCCTGGCCGCCCTTGGTGTCGCCGATATCTGGGCCAACTTTGGTACCCCCCGGCCCCACGACGACCCATCATAAGAACAATTAAATCAGGAACTCCGATTCCAAGATCGTTAGAGAATTCACCTGGAGGCATGAAGACAATGGAGCTCATTCTTAAAGAAACCATCGATACCCTTGGCGAGGAAGGCGATATCGTCAAGGTCAAGCCGGGATACGGCCGCAACTACCTTATCCCCCGGCAGAAGGCCGTTGCCGCCACCAAGGGCAACCTGGCCGTTCTCGAGCAGAACAAGGCCACCATCGAGGCACGGCGGCAGAGCCAGAAGGCCGAGGCCGAGGCCCTGGCCAAGAAGGTTGCCGGCGCTTCCGTGGTCATTGCCCAACGAGTGGGCGAGGGCGATCGGCTCTACGGTTCCGTGACCAGCGCCGACATTGCCGGCAAGCTGGCCGAGCTGGGCGTTGAAATCGACAAGAAGAAGATCTGCCTGGAAGATCCCATCAAGACTCTGGGGGTAACCGCCGTCAAAGTAAAGGTAGGCTACCAGATGAGCGTGGATCTCAATGTCGAGATCGTTCCGGAGGCGGTTGCCGAATAAGTTCCGGCTTCTGTTCCGTCCCGCCAGGAGGGCGGCGGCAGGCAACTTCCTGCGCCGCCCTTCATCCTCACTCCTTCCCGCAGATCGGTAAAAGTCCATGGAGCCGGGGAAACATTATTCGTCCGCACCCTCACAACGCGTTCCGCCCCAGAACATCGAGGCGGAGCAGTGTGTCCTCGGTTCCGTTCTCCTCCACCAGGATTCCCTGGCCAAGGTTCTCGAAGTTCTCACCCCGGAAGACTTCTACCGCAACGAGCACCGGCTCATCTTCGAGGCGATGCTCACCCTCTTTGACAAGAACCATCCCCAGGATCTGCTTACCGTCACGTCAGCCCTGAACGACTCGAACAAGCTCGACGCGGCCGGTGGTCCGGCCTATCTCGCCCAGCTCACCGACATCGTGCCGGTGGCCGCCAACATCATCTACTATGCCCGCATGGTGCGGGAGAAATCCATTCTCCGCCAGCTGATCCGCACCACCACCGAAATTGCCGGCCGCTGCTACGAAGAGCAGGACGACATCGACGCCCTGGTCGACGAGGTCGAGCAGAACATCTTCGAGATCTCCCGGGCCAAGAGCAACCAGTCCTTTACCCCCATGAGCACCATCGCCAACGAGGCCTTCAAGGCGGTGGAAAAACTCTTTGAGCGCAAGGAACTGATCACCGGCGTGCCCACCGGTTTCGACACCCTCGACAAGATGACCGCCGGCCTCCAGCCCTCGGACCTGATCATTCTCGCCGCCCGGCCCAGTATGGGCAAGACCGCCCTGGTGATGAACATGGCCCAGAACGCCGCCATCATCCACAAGGTCCCGGTGGCGGTGTTCAGCCTCGAAATGAGCAAGGAGCAGCTGGGCATGCGTATGCTCTGCTCGGTGGGCCGGGTGGATTCGCAGCGGGTGCGGACCGGCTTTCTCCAGGATCAGGACTGGCCCAAGCTCACCCGCTCGGCGGGCATGCTTGCCGAAGCCCCCCTCTTCATCGACGACACCCCGGCCATCTCGGTGCTCGAAATGCGGGCCAAGGCACGGCGGCTCAAGACCGAGCACAACCTCGGCCTGGTGATTGTCGATTACCTGCAGCTGATGCGCGGCCGCAGCGGCACCGAACGCCGCGAGCAGGAGATCAGCGAGATCTCCCGCTCGCTCAAGGCGATGGCCAAGGAGCTGCACATCCCGGTCATCGCCCTTTCCCAGCTCAACCGGAGTCTCGAAAACCGCCCCAACAAACGCCCCCAGCTCTCGGACCTGCGCGAATCAGGCGCCATCGAGCAGGACGCCGACGTCATCCTTTTCATCTACCGGGACGCGGTTTACAACAAAGCCGAGGACAACCCCAAACGGTTCATCGCCGAGGTGATCATCGGCAAGCAGCGCAACGGCCCCACCGGCACCGTGGAACTGGCCTTCATCAACCAGTACACCACCTTTGAAAACCTCGCCCCCCAGGACGACATGCAGACTTCGGGGTAGAGCATCAGCTGCCGTGTTCCCCGACATCACGGCAACGCACTTCCTTCCCATCAACAAGAATCACATCCGCGACCAGAACGGCAGGCAAGGACAGACCCCATGACAGCCAACGACCCCATCGCTTACGACTTCCAGGCCATTGAAGAAAAATGGCAGCAGAAATGGCAGACCGACAAGACCTTCAAGGCGGCGGAAACCGATGACCGCCCCAAATACTACCTGCTGGAGATGTTCCCGTATCCGTCGGGCCGCATCCACATGGGCCACGTGCGCAACTACACCATCGGCGACGTGGTGGCCCGCTACAAGCGGATGCGCGGCTACAACGTCCTCCACCCCATGGGCTGGGACGCCTTTGGGCTCCCGGCGGAAAACGCCGCCATCAAGAACAACACCCACCCCGCCCTCTGGACCTACGACAACATCGACTACATGAAGCGCCAGCTCAAGCGGATGGGATTCAGCTACGACTGGGACCGGGAAATCGCCACCTGCAACGAGAAATACTACCGCTGGGAGCAGGTTTTCTTCATCAAGATGTATGAAAAGGGGCTCGTCTACCGTAAGGAGACCACGGTCAACTGGTGCGAGACCTGCCAGACAGTGCTCGCCAACGAACAGGTGATCGACGGCGCCTGCTGGCGGTGTGACAACCAGGTCATGCCGCGCGAGATGAACGGCTGGTTTTTCAAGATCACCGATTACGCCGACGAACTCCTCGCCGACTGCGACACCCTTGCCGGCTGGCCGGAAAAGGTGCTCACCATGCAGCGCAACTGGATCGGCAAGAGCCACGGCGCCGAGATCAACTTCCCGGTGGAGGGCAGCGACCAATCACTCTCCATCTTCACCACCCGGCCCGACACCATCTTCGGGGTTTCCTTCATGTCCATCGCCCCGGAGCACCCCCTGGTGGAGGAACTTGCCCACGGCACCGGCCGCGAAGAGGCGGTGCGCGACTTTGTCGAACGGACCCGGCTCCTCAAGCAGCGCCAGAAGCCCGAGGACGAACTGGAAAAGGAAGGAATTTTTACCGGCGCCTACTGCGTGAACCCTTACAACGGCCAGAAGATCCCCATCTATGCCGCCAACTTCGTCCTCATGGAGTATGGCACCGGCGCGGTGATGGCGGTGCCGGCCCACGACCAGCGCGACTTCGAATTCGCCCAAAAATACGATCTGCCAATCACGGTGGTCATCCAGCCCGAGGGCGCAAGCCTCGACCCGGCAACCATGCGCGAGGCGTATGTGGAGCCCGGGGTACTGGTAAACTCCGGTGAATTCTCGGGCCTCGCCTCGGCCGAGGCCAAAGCGGCGATCACCCGGGCGGCCCAGGAGCGCGGCTTCGGTTGCCAGCGCACCACCTACCGGCTCCGCGACTGGGGCATCTCCCGGCAGCGCTTCTGGGGCTCGCCCATTCCCATGATCCACTGCCCGCAGTGCGGCGTGCAGCCGGTACCCGAGGAGGCGCTGCCGGTGCAGCTGCCCACCGATGTCCAGCTCGACGCCTCGGGAAAATCCCCCCTTCCCAAACTCGAAAGCTTTTACCGCACCACCTGCCCGGCCTGTGGCGGCGAGGCGCGGCGAGAGACCGATACCATGGACACCTTTGTCGAGTCATCCTGGTATTTCGCCCGCTACGCCTGCCCGGATTTCACCGACGGCCCGCTGGCCAAGCCTGCCGTGGACCACTGGCTGCCGGTGGACCAGTATATCGGCGGCGTCGAGCACGCCATCCTCCATCTGCTCTACGCCCGCTTTTTCACCAAGGTGCTGCGCGACTTCGGCTACCTTGCGGTGGACGAGCCCTTCACCAACCTGCTCACCCAGGGGATGGTGATCAAGGACGGCACCAAGATGAGCAAATCCAAAGGCAACGTGGTGGATCCGAGCGAGCTGGTGGCGCGTTACGGCGCCGACACCGTCCGGCTCTTCAGCCTCTTTGCCGCGCCGCCGGAGCGTGATCTGGAATGGAGCGACCAAGGTGTCGAGGGCGCATCGCGTTTTCTGTTCCGGGTCTTCCGCTTCGTGATGGCCAACCGCGAGCTGTTCGCCGTCTCGGAACCAGTGCCAACCGACCTCAACCCGGCCGGCCGGGCCCTGCACCGCAAGACCCATCAGACCATCGAACGGGTGAGCCGCGACCTCGACAACGATTTCCACTTCAACACCGCCATCAGCGGCGTCATGGAACTGGTCAACACCCTCCACTCGCTCACCGGCGACGAGGCCGAGATCAAGGCCGAGCCGGCGGTGGTCCGCGAAGCGGTGGAAACCGTGCTCCTGCTGCTGGCCCCCATGGTGCCCCATTTCTGCGAGGAGCTGTGGGAGATGACCGGCCACGATCAGCCGCTTGACGCCACCCCGTGGCCCGACTTCGACCCCGAGGCGGCCCGGGAAGACGAACTCACCATCGTCGTCCAGGTCAACGGCAAGGTGCGCGGCCGCCTCACCGTGCCGCCGGACACCGCCGACGACCGGCTCAAGGAACTGGCCCAGGCCGACGATAAGGTGCGGAGTTTCATCGCCGACAAGCCGGTGCGAAAAATCATCGTGGTCAAAAACAAACTGGTCAACATCGTGGTATAATCGGGCGAGTTTTCACCGCGACTGCCGCATATCCCCTTCACGCACAAGGAACCAAGCGATGTTCAAGGCAAACAGACTGCTGGCCGGTGCCTCTCTCCTGCTCATTGCAGCGCTGCTCATGGTCGGCTGCGGCTACCGCCCCCTTTCGCGGGTATATGACTCCATCGCCGCAGGGTATGCCGGTGATCCCATTCCCGTCTATATGGCCATGTGGGACAACGAAACCAGTGAATCCGGCCTGGAAACAACCGCTTACAACACCGTCGCCGACTGGCTGCAGGGGGCGGAACAGATCCTGTTGAAGAAGAACGGCGGCGAGGCGGACTACCTGCTGCGCGGCACCATCAAGACCATTGACCAGAGCAGCAGCCGCGGCACGGTCTCCCTCACCGTGCAGTACTCGCTGGCCGACCGCGCCAGTGGCACCCTGACCTGGCCGACCACCAGCCTGACCTTCAGCAAATCGTACCTGATCACCGATGATGCCGCCGCCACCCAGACCGAACTCCACAAGGCCCTTGCCGAGTGCATCGACGACCTGGGCGAAAAGATCTACATCCGTTTCCTGTACGCCCTCAAGGATCTGCAAAAGAGCGCCGCGCCCGCGCCGGCGGCGCAAACCGGTCCCCCCACCGAATAGAGGTGGAAATTTCCCGCCGGCGACAGTATATAAAAGATCATTTTCACAAACGGCGAGAAGAGAGCTTTTCTTGATTTTCGGAAGCCCCTCTCCTTCTCGAGCCGCTTCCATCAACATTTCGGGCAGAGTAATATCCAGGCCGCCGGCATTTCTTGCTTCAACCTTGCCCCCGGGCCTTGCCTTGACCGCGAACCATCTTAATTCAGCAGCTGGAGGAGAACAATGCCGTCGCGCAAAGAGCTTGCCAACGCCATCCGCGCCCTGAGCATGGATGCAATTCAAAAGGCCAATTCCGGTCATCCCGGCGCCCCCATGGGTATGGCCGACATCGCCGAGGTACTGTGGAACGACTTCCTGAACCACAACCCGGCCAACCCAAAGTGGGCCAACCGCGACCGCTTCGTGCTCAGTAACGGCCACGGCTCAATGCTGATCTATTCGCTCCTCCACCTCTCCGGCTACGATCTCACCATCGATGACATCAAGAACTTCCGCCAGCTGCACGCCAAAACCCCGGGCCACCCCGAATACGGCTACACCCCGGGGGTCGAAACCACCACCGGCCCCCTGGGCCAGGGCATTGCCAACGCGGTGGGCATGGCCATCGCCGAAAAAACCCTGGCCGGCCAGTTCAATCGACCCGGCCACGAGGTCATCGACCACCACACCTATGTTTTCATGGGCGACGGCTGCATGATGGAGGGCGTTTCCCACGAGGCCTGCTCGCTCGCCGGCACCCTGAAGCTCGGCAAGCTCATCGCCTTCTACGACGACAACGGCATTTCCATCGACGGCGAGGTCGAGGGCTGGTTCACCGACGACACCCCGGCCCGTTTCCGGGCCTACGGCTGGCACGTGGTGGAAAACGTCGATGGCCACGATCCGGTGGCGGTGAAAAAGGCCGCCGCCGAGGCCCGGGCGATCACCAACAAGCCGAGCCTCATCTGCTGCAAGACCGTGATCGGCTGGGGCTCGCCCAACAAGCAGGGCAAGGAGATCTGTCACGGCGCGCCGCTGGGCGCCGAAGAAATTGCCCTGGTCCGCGAGACCATCGGCTGGTCCCACGCCCCCTTCGAGGTGCCGGACGAGATCTATGCCGGCTGGAACGCCAGGGACACCGGCGCCCAACGGGAAGCAGCCTGGAATGAACAGATGGCCGCCTACCGCGAGGCCCATCCCGAGCTGGCCGCCGAGCTCACCCGTCGGCTGGCCGGCAAACTGCCCGCCGACTGGGCCGAAAAAGCCGACGCCTTCATCGCCCAGGTCAACGCCAAGGGCGAAAAGGTGGCCACCCGCAAGGCCTCCCAGAACTGCCTGAACGGCTACGGCCCGCTGCTGCCGGAACTGCTGGGCGGCTCGGCGGATCTCGCCGGCTCCAATCTCACCCTCTGGTCGGGCAGCCGGGGCATCCAGGTGGACGACGACGGCAACTACGTCTTCTACGGGGTCCGCGAGTTCGGCATGGCGGCGATCATGAACGGGGTTGCCCTGCACGGCGGTTTCATCCCCTATGGCGCCACCTTCCTGATCTTCTCGGAATATGCCCGCAACGCCATCCGCATGTCGGCGCTGATGAAGGCGCACACCATTGAGGTGCTCACCCACGACTCCATCGGCCTGGGCGAGGACGGCCCCACCCATCAGCCCGTGGAACAGATCGCCACCCTGCGGATGATCCCCAACGCCAACACCTGGCGGCCCTGCGATGCGGTGGAGTCGGCGGTGGCCTGGAAGGCGGCCATCGAGAAACAGGACGGCCCAAGCCTCCTCGCCTTCTCGCGCCAGGGGCTGCCGCACGTCGAGCGCACCCCCGAGCAGCTCGCCAATATCAGCCGCGGCGGCTACATCCTCCACGACTGCGGCTGCGCGACCCCCGACGCCATCCTCATCGCCACCGGCTCCGAAGTGGAGCTGGCCCTGGCCGCGGCCAAAGAGCTGACCGACAAAGGCAAGAAGGTGCGGGTGGTTTCCATGCCCTGCACCAACGTCTTCGACGCCCAGGACGCCGGGTATCGCGAATCGGTGCTGCCCGCCGCAGTCACTGCCCGGGTGGCGGTGGAGGCCGGGGTAAGCGACGGCTGGTACAAATACGTAGGTTTGCAGGGGAAGGTGGTAGGCCTCGACCGCTTCGGCGAGTCGGCGCCGGCCGGCGAACTTTTCAAACTGTTCGGATTCACGGTGGAGAACGTGGTGGCCACGGTGGAAGCGACGCTGTAGGGAGATAGCCGTTAGCCGTTAGCCAAAAGCCAATAACCAACTACCAACTCAACGCCTGTCCGGGATCCAGCCTTCCCGGGCAGGCGTCCTCTTTTCTTCCCGACCGTTCATGCAGATCGACACCCTCCGCCTCGACTCCCCCTTCATCCTGGCCCCGCTGGCCGGGTACACCGATCTCGCCTTCCGGCTGCTCTGCCGCGAGTACGGCGCCGGACTCTGCTACTCCGAGATGATCAGCAGCCACGGCCTGACTTACCGCCAGCAGAATACCTTTGACCTCCTGCAGACAGTGGCCGAGGAGCGACCGGTGGCCATGCAGCTCTTCGGCGCCGAGCCCGAGATCATGGGCGAGGCGGCCGCCATCCTCTGCGAGACCGTGGCCATCGACCTCATCGACATCAACATGGGCTGTCCGGTCAAGAAGGTGATCAAACGGGGCGCGGGCTGTGCGTTGATGCGACAGCCGGAACTGGCGGCGCGGATCATCCGCCGGGTGGCGGACAACGCAACGGTGCCGGTGACGGTAAAATTCCGCTCGGGCTGGAACCATCACACCATCACCGCCGTTGAGTTCGCCAAGATGGCGCAAGACTCCGGCGCCCGGGCGGTCACCGTGCACGCCCGGACCTGGACCGACGGCTTTTCAGGCGAGGTGGACTGGGGGGTGATTCGGGCGGTGAAGGAGGCGGTGACCATTCCGGTGATCGGCAACGGCGACATCCTCGACCACGAACAGGGAGAACGGATGCTGCGGCAGACCGGCTGCGACGGGGTAATGATCGGCCGGGCGGCGCTGGGCAATCCGCAGATCTTCGCCAAGGGGGGGGCAATGATGCCATCGCGCCGCAGCCGCCTCACCGCCCTCCAGCGCCATCTGGAACTCATCGGCCGCTTCTTTCCGGTGGAACGGGTACTGGCGAAAACAAAAAACCACGCCGGCAAGTACTTCAAGGGGTTGCACGGCGGCAGCGCTCTCCGGGCGAGACTTTACGACTGCCGGGACTTTGCCGAGCTGCAGGAGATGGTGGCGGAATACCTGGGCCGCGATCTCGGCTGAGGAGACACCCGCCCCAGCTGCCGGCGGCAATGCCGCGCACGCCGCTACTGGACGAGTTCCCGGACGATTTGCCGGCACAGGAGATGCAGGGTTTCACTGAGCGCGCCCACCCGCCCCTCGGGATCCGGGGAGCTGGCCACGACCTGATACCTGCTGCGCCGTTGCGGCAGCAGCATCTTTCCCCGCCGATCCTGGACCGACCAAACGGCTTCCAGGTGCGCCGCGCCAGCCGCATCCTCTTCAAAACGGATCACCTCAACGAGGAGTTGATAGTCAACCGCCACACTCCGCCCCCACGGATAGAGCAGGAGCCGTTCCGTGTTGAGGAGCACCGCGAGATTTTCCCTGAGCACCCGGGAGATATTGTCGGCCAGCGGCTCGGCCCAGCGATGGCGGTCCGACAACCGCAGCGCATGCGCCCCCTGGCGGATGACGATCTGCGGGCGGTCAAGAAATTCCGGCAGCCGGACCGGCCCGATACCGATAACCGCGTCGCCGATGTTTTTTGCGGCAGGCAGAGCGTGATCGGTATCAGCGGCGGCAAGCTGATAATAGTGAACCGCTGGCGTGCGGGCGCAGCACCCTGTCAACAGTATGGCAACGACAAGAAAAAGCAGCCGGCTGTGGTAAAAACGAAATCCCTCTCTCTGCGCCATCACCTTGCCCCCCCGTCACGTTTGCCCCGCAAGATAGCTTCCGGTTGCTGTTCCAGACTTTCCGCCAGCAACCGGATGGCTCGGGCTGCCCGGGATATCTCCAGCAGCGCCCCGTTGAGACGCTGAACCGTGGGTGATTCCTCACTGGCAAGCTGCCGCAGGGCCTGGGCGGCGCCGGCCAGATCCGCGCTCGCCTTGGCAACCCCGCTGTAAATCGACGAATCCGCGTCAGTCAGTTTCCCTACGCCATCGGCGGCTACGCCAACCTTGGTCATGGCCTTCTGCACCGCCGCTATCGCCCGGCGCAATTCGCCCAGAGCCGCCTTTGCCTCGCCGAGCAGCGGCCCCCCCTGGGAGTCGAGCCGGGCCGCCAGAGACTCCAGATGCGCAAGCGTTGCCGCGAGTTGGACCGGGATTTTATCCACCGCCTCGGAGGTGAGAATTTTCCTGATTGCGGCGCCAATGGAGGACAGATCGTCCAGAAAGGCTGCCACCGGGAAATCCTCCAGCATGGAGGTGAGTTCCGCAATGGTCGTCGGCAGGGTGGGGATCTCACTCGCCTCGGGATCATCACTGCAAAAGTGGGCCGGCTTGCCGGGGTAAAAGTCCAGGTCGACAAAGAGCTGGCCGGTGAGCAGGTTCTGCATCTTCAATCGGGCCCGCATCCCCTGCTCCACCAGGTGACGGATGGTGTGCCGGTCCTGCAGGTCAATCTGTTCCCCGCTTTGGGTGTGGACGATATGCGGATCGAGTTCGATGGTTACCGGGACCACGAACCGCTGACTCTCGTCGTCAATGCCAAGTTGAATATTGGTCACCGTGCCAATCTTAACGCCCAGGAAAACCACCGGTGCCCCCACCTGCAGCCCCTGGGCGGCTTCCTCGAAATAGAGAATGTGTTCGCGGCGCTCCCGGAACCACTCGCCGCCGGCAAGGAGAAGGATGGCGATGGTGCCGAGAATGAGAGCTCCGAGGACAAAGACACCGATCAACGTCGGGTTGGCTTTTCGGCTCATGCTTCCTCCCGGGTGAGAAACTGGCGGACTTTCGCGACGCCGAGCTGAACTGCGTCCTTGGGGTTGCCGGTGGCGATCATGGTATGGGCCTCGGCGTCGAGAAAGACTGAATTGTTGCCGATACTCAGGATACTTGCCAAGTCGTGGGTGATCAAGACGATGGTGGTGCCGAAGCTGTCGCGCAGTTCCAGGATGAGCTTATCGAGGCGGCGGGCGGTGAGCGGATCAAGGCCGGAAGAGGGTTCGTCGATGATCAGGATATCCGGATCAAGGGCCATGGCCCGCGCCAGGCCGGCCCGTTTCTTCATGCCGCCGCTCAGTTCGGACGGATAAAAATCTTCAAACCCGGCCAGACCGACCAGGGCAAGCTTGAAGGAAACGATCTCGTCGATTTGCTCCGGTGCCAGAGTGGTATATTCGCTGAGCGGGAGCGCCACATTTTCAGCCAGGGTCAGGGAGCTCCACATGGCCCCGCCTTGAAACATGATACCAAGCTTGCGCTTGAGCCGTTCATGATCTTCGGGGGCAGCATTCCAAAAATCCTCGCCGCCATAAAGCACCGTGCCCGCGGCAGGACGCTGCAGGCCGATCAGCGACCGCATCAGGGTTGACTTGCCGCAGCCGTTGCCCCCCATGATGACGAAGATATCGCCCCTGTTGACCGAGAAGTTGAGATCGTGCTGGACAACGAAATCGCCGTAGGTCATGGTCAGATTGCGGATCTCTATGTGAGCTGCGGATTCCATTGGCTCAGATCCCCAATTGATAAAAAATAATGGTCAGGATCGACGCCGAAATGGTGATCAGCAGAATGCCGGTCACCACCGCCGAGGTCGCCGCCTCGCCCACCGCCTCGGCGCTTCTGCCGCATTGTATGCCGCGAAGGCAACCGGCATAGGCGACCATGGCGCCATAGACACTCCCCTTGGCAAGTCCCACCATGAAATGCTTCAGTTCCAGGGCAGCGATTGTTTGGTGGTAGTACTCAAACAGGCCGATGTCAAAAATGGTGGTTGAAACAAGCAGGCCGGCCAGCATGCCGACAAAACTTGCATAGAGAGTCAACAGGGGCACCACCAGCATCAAGGCCAGAACCCTGGGCAGCACCAGAAAATCAACGGGCGAGATGCCGAGGGTCTTGAAGGCGTCAATCTCTTCGTTGACTTGCATGGTGCCCAGTTGCGCCGCAAAGGCCGAGCCGGTTCTCCCGGCGATGATGATGCCGGTCATCAGCGCCCCAACCTCGCGGACCATGCCAATGGACACCAGGTCGGCAATGAATATTTGCGCCCCGACCAGGCGAAGCTGGTCCGCGCCCAGGTAGGCAAGAATGAGACCGACGAGAAAGCTGATCAACGAGACGATGACCAGGGCCCGCGGACCGACCTCTTCAATCTCCAACCACAGGTCGCTGCCCCGGAACTGGGCCCGCCCCGCCACCAGCCGTTGCAGCGAGAGAATAATCTCGCCAAGAAACCGCAGCATCTCCGGAACATCCTGAAAAAACGCCACCACCGCCGCCCCGACCCGGGAGAAAACCGCCTGCCCGTCACGTTCGCGGCCGGCAATTTTCTGTTCCGGGACGGCCCTGGCCATGGCCAGCAGATGCTGAACCCCTTGGGGAAGTCCTTCCTGCTCGACGCGGATGCCTCGTGCGGCGCAGAGTTTGAGCAAGGCAGAGAGAAAGGCCAGAAAACCGGTGTCCCAAGAGGAAAGATCGGCCGTGAAGACAAGGCGGGTCAGCTGGTCACTCAAATCGGCTTTCAGCACCTCAATGGATGGCAGATCCTGGTCCAACCGCCACCGGCCGGCAAACGAGACCTCCAGACTGTGCGCGTCGAGACGTCTGGTCTCAAGACGCCATTGCTGTTTGTGCTTTCCAGTGGTCATGGCTCAATCAATGTCAGCATTTTTTTCGGTGGGACTCGAACGGTCAACCTGCTCCGGGAACCAACCATAACACCTATCAACCTGATCGGGTTAGCGTAACCTACTTTGGCTGGATCGGGTAGCCCGTTTCTTCCCTTCGCCCCGCCTGTTGGACGAAAATCGCCGCGTCTTCCCCGGCCACCGGGGCGCGGCAGCAAATCCGCAGGGGGACGGCACGACTCTGGAGGATGACACATGGCGATGGAAAGAGAGAGGCAAAACAGGGGGGCGGACTCCCGCTTGCCGACGCAGGCGGAGAGTGCACGCGGAACGCACGCGCGACGGGAAGCCCGGCTGGAACTCAACCGGTGCCGGACAGTCGGCGCAGCAGCCACTCCAAGGGGCCGCGGCCGAAGCGCCGGCACCAGGCGTGGGCAAAAAAGAGCTGTCCCGCCATGACCACCAGCAGAAAAAGGGTCACCGTGTAGGGGTAGACCGCCGCGGCGCAAGAGCTCTTGAACAACGGCGCCACGGCCAGGCCCAGCAGGACATGGCCGATATAGACGGTGAGGCTGAGCTGACCGGCGCTTTTCAGGGCCGCCACCAAAGCAGTAAAGGCGGGCCGGCGGCCCAGATGCATGGCGGCAACCAGCACCAGCATGGCGCCGGACCCGGCGGAAAGAGCGAAGAGGGGCGAGGCGGGAAAGGCATTGTTTTCAAACAGCGCCGCCAGCGGTGCTTCCGCACCGGCCTGGCCAGACACTGCCTGCGGTCCCAGGACCATGAGCAGTTGGGCGGCAACAAACAGCACCAACGACCAAAAGAAGATACGGCCGTGGATCTCGGGCCGGGACATCACCGTCGGCCGGCCAAACCAGATTCCTACCAGCAGGAAGGCAAACCACGGAAAGGCCGCATAGTAGCCGCTCACCAGGAAATCGTCGACGAGCAGGTGGAACGGCCCGGCCGCGCTCCAACTCTCCGGCACCCCCGGATCCCCCAGGGTGGCGACATAGAGCAGCGCGGCAGTGAGCCAGAAGGCGACCACCAGCCGCCAGAGTTGCCGGGCCGAAAAGGTGACGCACCCTGCCCCCACGCTCAGGAACAGGGCGTAAAAATGGAGGATATCGGCGTTCCAGACCAGCCGGAACAGCCCGCCCATCACCAACAGCACCGCGCACCGGCCGATCATCCCTTTTCGGAAACGGCCCATG
>Ga0224496_10001134_pt1 | contig 16984 bp, 18 predicted proteins | sample SF_Jul11_sed_USG_2_FD_168127 | JGI IMG/M metagenome (GOLD analysis project Ga0224496, IMG submission 168127) | Sediment microbial communities from San Francisco Bay, California, United States - SF_Jul11_sed_USGS_8_1 | ecosystem: Environmental > Aquatic > Marine > Sediment | place: USA...
TTGCTGGGGCCGGCCGAGTATCGCGAGTGGGTACTCCCCGCGCACCGGGAAATCGCCGCAAAATTGGACCGTAAGCGCGCACCTCTCATTCTCTACGTGAAGGGTGGGGCGCACGTCGTGGACGCCATGCTCGAGAGCGGTGCGGACGTCGTCTCGCTCGACTGGCGCGTCGATCTGGCGGCGGCGGCGCGCGCCGCGGACGGCCGCGCCAGCCTGCAGGGCAATCTCGATCCCTGTGCACTCGCCGCCCCCGCGCAGGAGATCGAGCGGCGCGTGCGCGAGATGGTGGCGGCGGCGGCGCCGGCGCGCGGCCACATCGTGAACCTCGGACACGGCTGCATGCCGGACACGCCGGTCGAGGGCGTGCGCGCCTTCACGGCTGCGGTTCGCGCCCTCGGAGAGGCGTCGCCGTGAGTGTCGACGTCGCATCTCTCGATCTCGACCAGCTGCTCGAGGTCTTGCCCCGCTACACGACCGAGGGTCCGCGCTACACCAGCTATCCGACGGCCCCGGTCTGGACGGAGAGCTACGGCCCCGAGGATTTTCGCTCCGACCTGGCCCAGGCGGATGCCGATGCGAGCGACGGCCTCTCGCTCTACGTGCACGTTCCCTTCTGCGAGAGCCTGTGCCACTACTGCGCCTGCAACAAGCTGATCACGAAGGACCACGCCCGCGCAGCCGGCTACCTGGACGCGGTCGAGCGCGAGGTGGCCGCGGTTCGCAAGGCGCTGCGCGTGCCGCGGATGGCGACCCAGCTCCACTGGGGGGGTGGGACGCCCACCTGGCTCGCGCCGCAGGAGGTGCGCCGGCTGGCGCGCATCCTGACCGAGGCCTTCCCGCTGCGCGAGAACGCCGAGGTCTCCATCGAGGTCGATCCGCGCGTGACGACCGAGGCGCACGTCGACGCGCTCGTGGATTCCGGCTTCAACCGCATCTCGATGGGCGTGCAGGATTTCGACGCCCGCGTGCAGCAGGCGGTGCATCGCATCCAGCCCGCCGAGGACACCGCGGCGCTCGTGGCGCTGTGTCGGAAGGCGGGCTTCGAGAGCGTGAACTTCGACCTGATCTACGGGCTTCCGTACCAGACGGTGGCGAGCTTCGAGCGCACGCTGGACATCCTGTTCGAGATCGGACCGGACCGCATCGCGCTCTATTCGTACGCCCACGTGACGTGGAAGGCCAAGCAGCAGCGCGGCTTCGAACGCGTGGACCTGCCCGACGCGACGACCAAGCTCGAGATCATGTTCATGGCGATCCGCCGCTTCCTCGCCGAGGGCTACCGCTTCATCGGCCTCGACCACTTCGCCCGGCCGGAGGACGAGCTGTCGCGCGCGCTCGCGGACCGCACGCTGCGGCGCAACTTCATGGGGCACACCACGCAGGCGGGCGTGGACCTGCTCGGCTTCGGGCCGAGCGCGATCAGCGAGCTGCGCAGCAGCTTCGCGCAGTCGCACCGGGAGGTCGACGCCTGGCAGGATGCGGTGATGCGCGACGGAATGGCCACGGTGCGCGGTCACCGTCTGTCGCGGGACGATGTCGAGCGCCGCTGGGTGATCGAACGGATCATGTGCCACGGGCAGCTGCGCGCCGACGAATTCGAGGCGCGCTTCGGCCGCGCGTTCGCCGAGAGCTTTGCGGACGCGCTCGCCGAGCTGGCGCCCATGCAGGCGGATGGCCTGGTGGAGATCGCCGCGGACGGCAGCCTCGTGGTGACGCCCGCCGGAAGACTGCTGGTGCGGAACGTGGCCATGGCGTTCGATGCGTACTTGGCTGAGCAACGGCGCAGCGGTGTGCGCATGTTCAGCAAGACGGTCTAGAGGCGGGCGGGGCATTGGGCGTACCCAGGGTGGATGCCGTCGTTGCGGGAGCCGGCGTCGCGGGCCTCGCCGCGGCGCTCGAGCTGCAAGACGCCGGCTGTGAAGTCGCCGTCGTCGATCCCTCGGATCGGCCCGGCGGCGTGATGCGCACGGATCACGTCTCGGGCTACGTGATCGAGCGCGGGCCGAACACGGTGCAGGTGGGGCCGACCATGCTCGGCTTCCTGCGCCGCCGGGGCCTGGAAGAGGTCGTGCTGCGCGCCCGCCCCGCCAGCCGCCTGCGCTACATCTTCCGGGGCGGCGCGCTGGTCCAGGTGCCGATGTCACCCGTCGCGCTGGCGCGCACGCCGCTGCTGCGCGCGCGCGGCAAGCTGCGCCTGCTGCTCGAGCCCTTCGTGCGGCGCGGACCGCCCGAGGGCGAGAGCGTCGCCGAGTTCGTCGGCCGGCGTCTGGGGCGGGACGTGGTCTCCGGGCTCGTCGGGCCCTTCCTGACCGGCGTGTACGCGGGCGACGAGGATCAGCTCGGCGCGCGCGCCGTGTTCAAGAAACTCGTCGAGCTCGAGCAGCGCTACGGCTCGATCGCGGGCGGGGCGCTGCTCGGCGCCTTCGGCGCGCGCGGCCCGCGCGGTCTGCGCGGATCGTACTCCACCGAGCAGGGGCTCGGCGTCTTCGCGCGCAGCCTTGCGGATCGCCTGGCGGAGCCGCCCGGGCTCGGAAGCCGCGTGGCGCGGATCGCGCGGGACGGCGCGCGCTGGCGCGTGGAAGTCTCGGCGCCGAGCGGAGAGCGCAGCCTCGACGCAGCGCGCCTGGTGCTGGCGACGCCCGCCTTCGCCGCCGCCGAGCTGTTGCGCGGCGTGGACGCCGACGCGGCCAGCGCGCTCGAGGAGATCGTCTACGCGCCGATCGTCGGAATCGCGGTCGGCGTCGACCCCGCCGATGCCGCGACCCCGATCGAGGGCTTCGGCTTCCTGACCGCGCGGGACGAAGGGCTCGCGCTGCTCGGCTGCCTCTTCATGAGCCGCCTGTTTCCGTCGCGTGCGCCGCAGGGTCGCGAGCTGTTGCAGTGCATGCTGGCGGGCATGCGCCATCCGGACCTGATCGACGAGCCGGACGACGCGCTGGCGAAGCGGGTGGCCGCGGATCTCGAACGCACCCTGGGGCTGCGCGGCGAGGTCGCGCCGCTCGCGATCACGCGCTGGCCGCGCGCCGTGCCCCAACCCGGTCGCGACCACGTCGGGCGCATCGGCTGGGTGCGCGAGCGGCTGCGCGATCTCCCCGGACTCGTGCTGGCGGGCAGCTATGTGGATGGCGTCGGTGTGAGTGATGCGCTCGCGTCCGGGGTCGTCGCGGCGCAGGAGCTCGTCGCCCGCGACGCCTGAGGCACGCGCTGCGGCCGTTCAGGCCTTCGCGGCCCGCAGCAGGTCGGCCAGCGCCGAGATCCACGCGGGCTGCGCATTCAGGCTCGGCACCAGATGCAGCGCCTCGCCGCCGGCCGCGCGCCACTGCTCGCGTCCGCGGATGCCGATCTCTTCGAGGGTCTCCAGGCAATCCGCAACGAAAGCGGGGCAGAGCACGGCGAGGCGCGCGACGCCGCGGCTGGCGAGGTCGTGCAGCACCTCGTCGGTGTAGGGCCGGATCCAGGGGATGCGTCCGAGGCGCGACTGAAAGGAGGTGGAGTGCGTGTCGGCGGGCAGCGCGAGCCGCTCGGCCAGCGCGCGCGTCGTCGCGAAGCACTGGGCGCGGTAGCAATCGCGGTTGACGCGCGCGATCGCGTCGCAGCAGCCCGGGCTCGCGAGGCAGTGGCCGGCGCTGGCGTCCGCGGCGCGCACCTGGCGCTCCGGGAGCCCGTGATAGCTGAACAGCACGTGGTCCGGCCGAAACTCGTCGAGCTCCGGCCGCGCCACCGCGCTCCAGGCGGCGAGGAACCCCGGATCGTCGTAGAACGGCTCGAGCACGCGAACCGGCGGGCTGTCGGGGCTGGCGCGGGTCAGCTCCAGCACGCGCGCCACCACGGAGCCGGTGGCGGCCTCCGAATACTGGGGAAAGAGCGGCAGCAGCCGGATCTCGCACACGGCGGCCGCGCGCAGCTCGGCCAGGGCCTGGCCGAGCGAGGGCTTGCCGTAGCGCATGCCCAGCGCCACCGCGAAGTCCGCGCCGAGCGCGGCCGCCACGCCATCGCGCAGCGCGCGCCCGTACAAGAGCAGCGGAGAACCCTCTGGCGTCCAGATCTTCGCGTACGCCGCCGCGGAGGCGCGCGGCCGCGTCGGCAGGATCACCGCGTTCAGGAGCAGCCAGCGCGCCAGCGCGGGCATGTCGATCACGCGCGGATCGCTCAGGAACTCGCGCAGATACCGGCGCACCTCCCGCGGCCTCGGCGCCTCCGGAGTGCCGAGGTTGACGAGCAGCACGCCGATCGGGCTCTGTGTCACGCGCGCGGACCGCCCGGGCGCAGCCAGCCTCCCAGCCACGCCGAAACGCCGACGTAGTAGGCGGGATAGACCAGCGAGAGCTCCGCGAGGGGGAGCTCGTGGTGGCGCTGCGGATCCCACGCCGCCCAGGCCACCAGCAGGATCCAGGCGAGCGCACCGAGATTCGTGGTGAGTCGCAGGCTTCGCATCTGGCTCGGGTAGACATACTTGAGCGGAACGAAGACGAGCAGGGCGCAGACCAGCACCAGACCCGTCGCGAGCCACGGCCCGATCCCGACCAGCCAGATCGAGAGCGCGAGGACGTTCCAGTACGAGGGCCAGCCCAGGAAGAAGCCGTCCCGGGTCTTGGCATCGCGCTGAGAGAATCCGTAGCTGCTGGCGAGGATCGGAACCGCGGCCAGCACCGGTGGTGCCAGCGCGCCGATTTCCAGCAGGAATACGACGGGAACGATCACGTAGTTCAGAAAGTCCACGAGGTCGTCCAGGCGCCGGCCATCCACCCCGGGCAGCACGCGCCCGACGTCGACGGCGCGCGCGAACGTGCCGTCCACCGAATCGATGGACAGCGCCACCAGCATCCACAGCGCGGCGCGCGAGAGGTCGCCTGCGGCGAGCTCCACGAGGGTGATCAGTGCCACCAGGGCGCCGCTGGCCGTGAAGGCATGGACGCACCACGCGAGCAGCACCTGCGAGCGGGACGGGTTGGTCGAATCGGCGCGAGTCATGACCGGGGAGCTTCGGCGAATCCGCTGGTGCTTACCAGAGGCGCTATAGTCGGGCCCGAGCGGGCGCCGCGTGCAGAGCCGGGAGCGAGGCGAGCATCCATGCAGAAGGTGATCCGGAGTCCGATTCCTCGCGAGGAAGCCGATCGGCGCCACACCGAGCGCGCGATCGAGTTCCTGCGCCAGGGCGGGGACTCCTTCCTGACCACGAAGGTCGACAAGGTCCTCAACTGGGGCCGCAAGTACTCGATGTTCCTGTATCCCTTCGTCACGGCCTGCTGCGGGATGGAGTTCATGTCGGTGGCCGGCCCGCGCTACGACCTCGACCGCTTCGGCTGCGCGCTGCCCCGCTTCTCTCCGCGCCAGGCGGATCTGCTCATGGTGGTGGGCACCATCACGCACCGCCAGGCGCCGGTGCTCAAGAAGGTCTACGACCAGATGGCCGAGCCCAAGTGGGTGGTCGCCTTCGGTGCGTGCACGTGCTCGGGCGGACCGTACAACAACTACGCCACCGTGCAGGGCATCGACACCATCATTCCGGTGGATATCTACATTCCGGGCTGTCCGCCGCGACCGGAGGCCGTGCTCGACGGCCTGATCAAGCTGCAGGCCCGCGTGCAGCAGGAGCGGATTCCGCAGGAGGGCCGCCATCGCGACTTCGCGGATCTGCACCTGCCCGTGGTGGAAAAGCCCATTCCCTAGCTTCGCTGCGGCGGTGCGGGGCGGGGATTCGACCGCTGGGGTGCGGGATCTTGCCGAAGCTCGCCGTGGAGAGTCTCGGGTGCTTGCCCTACGAACAAGCGCTCGAACGGCAGCAGCAGGCGCTGGTCGCGCGGCGCGCGGGAACGGCCCCGGACACGCTGATCCTGCTCGAGCACCCGCCGGTGGTGACGCTGGGGCGCGGCGCCGACGAGGCGCATCTGCGCCTGTCGCGGCAGGCGCTCGCGGCGCGGGGCATCGCGGTGCGCGACGCATCGCGCGGCGGCGACGTCACCTACCACGGCCCGGGTCAGCTGGTGGGGTATCCGGTGCTCGATCTCGCCGCGCGCGGCGAGCGGGACGCGCACCGCTACCTTCGCGACCTTGAAGGGGTGCTGTGCGTTGCGCTCGAGCAGCTCGGCGTGACGCCGCGCCGCGTGCCCGGCTACACGGGCGTCTTCGTCGCGCGCGCATCCGGCGCCGCATCCGCACGCGAGCGCAAGATCGCGTCGATCGGCGTGGGCCTGCGGGGCTGGATCACCTACCACGGCTTTGCTCTCAACGTGGATGTCGATCTGGCGGGATTCGCGAGTGTCGTGCCCTGCGGCTTGCAAGACGTGGAGATGACCTCGATCGCGCGGGAGCTCGGTGCGGCGACTCCGGCGGATCTCGGACGCCGCGCCCGCGCCGCCGTGACCCGGGCCTTCCTCGAGCGCTGGGGATAGACCGGGTGGGGCGCGCGCGCAGGCGCCACCGCGCTGGCCGGCGCGAGCCCCTCCCCCTATATTGCGGCCCGTGCCGGGCAAGGTCATCCAGGTCGAGCGCCGCGCGAAGCTGGGCTTCATCGAGCGCCTCTACGTTCCCATGATCGTGAAGGGGCTGGTGGTGACGAGCCGCCATTTCTTTCGCAACCTGCGCGGCTTCGTCACGGGGAAGAATCGCACCGACTTCGTGGTGCAGTACCCCGAGGAGCGCATCGACTACCCGGACGCCTTCCGCGGCATGCCGGTGCTCGTGCAGCTCGAGAACGGGCAGCCGCGCTGCGTGGCCTGCGGGCTCTGCGAATTCGCCTGCCCCACGGACTGCATCAGCATCGTGCCCGGCGAGATCGAGGGCGCGGGCATCGAGCGCTATCCGGTGGCCTTCGACATCGACATGTCGCGCTGCATGTTCTGTGGTCTCTGCGAGGAGGCGTGTCCCGAGGAGGCGATCGTGCTGAGTCGCGAGGTGGAGATCGCCGGCTACGACCGCGGCTCGATGCTCTACGACAAGGAGCGCCTGCTGGTGCCGGAGCCGCTGCTCAAGCGCCGGCTCGAGTTCCTGCGCGGCGAATACGATCGCGAACACGCGCCCGCGGTGGAGCGAGGCTGATGGAGGACTTCGGCTCTCCTGCGCTGCGCGCTCTGCTCGGCGCGCTGCCCGGCGCGGTGCTGGAGACGCACGCTCAGCACGGCGACGCCACCGCGGTGGTGGAGCGCGCGCGCATCCTCGACGCCCTGGCACTGCTGCGCGAAGAGCCGAAGCTCGACTTCGGCATGCTCACGGATCTCACGGCCGTCGACACTCTGCCGCGCGCGCCGCGCTTCGAGGTCGTCTATCACCTCTACTCCCCGACGCAGAACCATCGGGTGCGCCTCAAGGCGCGCGTGCCCGAGGACGATTGCCACATCGCCAGCGCAGTGAGCCTCTATGAGTCCGCCAATTGGATGGAGCGCGAGGTGTGGGACCTGTACGGCATTCGGTTCGACGATCACCCGGATCTGCGGCGCATTCTGCTCTACGAAGAGTTTGAGGGGCACCCGCTCCGCAAGGACTACCCCAAGGAGCGCCGTCAGCCGCTCGTGGGGCCGGAGAACTGAGTCGTGGCGCAACCCCATTTTCCCGGCGCGCCGTTCCAGTCCGAGGACGACTTCGAGCGCGACCTCCACACCGAGCACCAGCTGCTCAACATGGGCCCGTCGCACCCGGCGACCCACGGCACGGTCAAGTTCCTGATCGAGCTCGATGGCGAGAGCATCGTCAATCTCGATATCCAGGTGGGCTATCTGCACCGCGGATTCGAGAAGGAGTGCGAGAGCGGCAGCTGGTATCAGGCGATTCCCTACACGGATCGCCTCAACTACAGCTCGGCCATCATCGCCAACGTCGGCTACTGCATGGCCGTGGAGAAGCTGCTCGGGCTCGAGACGCCCGAGCGCTGCCAGTGGCTCCGGGTCCTGGTGAGCGAGATGGCGCGCGTTGCCGATCACCTGACGCGCTGCGGCGCGGCGTGTCTCGAGCTCCAGGCGATGACGCCCTTCCTCTACGGCATCGAGGCGCGCGAGCTCGTCTGGGATCAGCTCGAGACGCTGTGCGGCGCGCGCGTCACCTCGAACTACGTGCGCATCGGCGGCTTGAAGCACGACATGAAGCCGGACTTCCCCGCGAGCTGCCGAGAATTCATCGCGAAGACCCGCTCCCTGCTGAAGGATTTCGGCGACGTCATCACCAGCAACCGCATCTTTGTGGATCGGCTGGTGGGGACCGGCGTCATCGACCGGGACACCTGCCTGAGGTACGCGGTCACCGGTCCGATGCTGCGCTCCGCGGGCGATCCCCTCGATTTGCGCAAGGCGGAGCCCTACCTCGTCTATGACCAGATCGACTTCGACGTGCCCGTCGGGGAGTGCGGCGACAACTACGACCGCTATCTCGTCGTCGTCGAAGAGATGCACCAGAGCCTGCGCATCGTGGAGCAGTGCCTCGACCATCTCGAGTCCATCGGGCCGGGACCGGTCAACGTGCTGGACCCGCGCGTGCGCTGGCCCGCCAAGGGTCGCGTCTTCAACCACATGGAAGAGCTGATCCAGCAGTTCAAGTCCGTGACGGAGGGGCCGCGCGTTCCGGCGGGCGAGGCCTACATGGCGACCGAGTCGGCCAACGGCGAGCTCGGCTTCTACGTCGTGTCCGACGGCTCGGCGGTGCCCGTGAAGGTGCGCTGCCGCCCGCCGAGCTTCATCAACCTGGCCCCGATGTCGGAGATGCTCAAGGGCGCCATGCTGGCGGACCTGATCCCCACCTTCGACTTCATCAACATGATCGGCGGGGAGTGCGACCGATGAGCCTCGATCGCGGACGCGTCTGGAAGCTGCTCGGTGCGCCCACGGATCAGATCGGAAGCGTGAACGATCCGCGCACCCACGAGGAATTCGGGCGCGCGTGGAACGAGAAGTGGGTCTACCGCGGGGAGGACGGCGAGTCGGTGGAGCGCGTGGTTCTGTGGAACCGCTACGACCTGGTGGGCGCCTTCGCGCTGAAGCCGGACGGGAGCCCGGAGCCGATCGCACTGCCGGAGGCGTGAGCGCGTGATGCCGCGGCCGGACTCCGCGGCGTCCGGCGCGGGCGACGCGCCGCTGCGCGCGTCGGGTCTGCGCCTGCACCACGACGGCCGCTGGAGTCACGAGGGCGCCCCGATCCGGAACGCCCGACTGCGGGAGCTCTTCGACCGTTCGGTGCGCTACCTGCCCGAGGCGCGCGCCTACGCGCTGCAGGTGGGTCGCTTCCGCGCGCGCATCGAGGTGGAGGAGGCCGCATTCTTCGTGCGCAGCTTCGAAGCCGGGAGCGGAGAGATCGCGCTGTCCGACGGCAGCTGCGAGACGCTCGAGGTGGCCTCGCTGCGCAGCTCGACGCGTGACGGGGCGCTGCTGTGCACGGTGAAGCGCGGGCTGCGGCCCGAGGGGGTTCCCGCGCGCTTCCAGCACGCCGCCCAGGCCGAGCTGCTGAACGCCGTGCAGGACGAGCCCGAGGGTCCGTGCCTGCGCGTGCGCCACGAGACGCTTCGACTGCCGGCGCTGTGAGCGCGGCGCTCTCGCCCCGAATGCGCGTCCCGCAATTGACGCGGCTCGGCGACCGCGGTACCCAGGAAGCCCTTCGCCTGCGTGGCGCGTGATGGCGGCGTAGCCAAGTGGTAAGGCGCGGGCCTGCAAAGCCCTGATCCCCGGTTCGAATCCGGGCGCCGCCTCCCGCGTTTCGCCCGTCGAGCCTCCCGGCGCACGGGTCGCCGCGGCTGCCGGTGTCAGGGTGCGTGCGCGGTGTCGAAGGGCAGGCGGGGCGCCGCGTCGATGCCCTCGTCGCGCAGCCGCAGGGCCAGGTCGAGGCGCGCCGCCGCGTGGATCAGGCCCAGATGACTGAAGGCCTGGGGATAGTTGCCGAGCGGGGATGCCGTCGTGGCGTCGACCTCCTCGGCCAGCAGGCCCAGATGGTTCGCCGCCGACAGGTGGTTGTTGAACACCTCGAGGGCCTCATCGAGCCTGCCGGAGAGCGCCAGCGCCTCGGCCAGCCAGAAGCCGCACAGCACGAAGGCGCCTTCCTCGGCGTCGATGCCGTCCTGGCTTCGGTAGCGGCGCAGGAACTTGCCGTCGCCCAGCTCCTCCACGACGCGCTTGAGCGTGCGCTCGAGGCGCGGATCCGTCGTCGGGAGGAAGTCGTAGATGGTGAGCAGCAGCAGCGTTGCGTCCACGTGCGCGCCGTCGTAGACGCTCACGAAGGTCTCGCTGCGCGCGTCGAAGCCGCGCTGCAGGATCTCTTCGCGGAGGCGCGCGCGCGCCTGGTGCCACGTCTTCTCGAAGCGGTCTCCGCCGAAGAGCGGGGCCAGGTGCAGGGCCCGATCCAGCGCCACCCAGGTCATGAGCTTCGAGTGCACGTGGTGCATGGGTGCCGCGCGCGGCTCCCAGATGCCGTGATCCGGCTGCGTGGCGTGCTCGATCGCGTCGTTCACGAGGCCGCGGATCTCCCGCCAGAGTCGCAGGCCGATCATGCCTCCGGACTGCTCGTGCAGGGATGCCGCGTCGAGCAGCGGACCGATGATGTCGTGCTGGGTCTGCGCGCGCGCGGCGTTGCCGGTGCGCACCGGGCGGCGGCCGCGATGCCCCGCCAGGTGATCCAGGAGCTGCTCAGCCGGCACGTCACCCCCGTCGATGCTGACCATGATGTCGAGATCGCCGCGCTGCTGGACGGTGTCGCGCACGAAGTGAAAGAAGCCCTGGGCCTCCCGGGGATAGCCGATCAGGTTCATCGCCCGGATGGCCATGGCGCTGTCGCGCGTCCACGAGTAGCGGTAATCCCAGTTGCGATCGCCGGACGGGCCCGCCGGCAGGCTGGTGGTGGGCGCGGCGACCATTGCTCCGCTCGGCGCATACTGCAGCAGCTTGAGGACGAGCGCGGAGCGCAGCACGTCGTGGCGCCACGGGCCGTCGTAGTGCATGCGAGAGGCCCACTTGCGCCAGAAGGTCCGGGTCGCGCGCATGTGATCGAAGGGGCGATACGCGGCGACGCGCTCGGGTCGCTTGGAGCGCCAGCTGAGGATGCACCAGAGACGCTGGCCGCTGCGGACGATCACGCGCGCGCGCGCGCCGCCGCCCGGCAGCGCCTCGAACCGGACACCGCTTCCGATCGAGACGGAGAGGCGCTCCCCGGACGGTCCCTCCGCCATCGCGCCCTCTTCGGCGACGACGACGCGCGTCTCCCCGCGTCCGTAGTCGAAGCGCGGATCGAAGAGGATCTCGATCTCCATCGATCCCTCCCGCACCTCGACCAGGCGATGCAGCTCGTGGAAGCGGGAGCGCGGGTCGCCGTTCCAGGGCATGAAGTCCGTCACCACGAGCGTGCCATCCCCGTCGCGGCGGAACAGGGTCTGCAGCACGTTGGTGGCGTCGTCGTAGGCCTGTCGGCTCTCACATCCGTCGTGACGGGGCGAGATGCGAAAGCAGCCGCCGCGCTCCGCGTCCAGGATCTTGGCGAACACACTCGGCGAATCGAAGCGCGGCAGACACAGCCAATCCACGGAGCCGTCGACGCCCACCAGGGCGATCGTGTTGCCGTCCCCGATCACGCCGTAGCGGCTGCTGCCGAGCGGCTTCCCGTCCAGCGCGAACGCGGTGGACATGCGCCTCGATGCTGTGTAGATGTCCACGCGTGTTCTCGGCTACGTGCGCGCTCCGGCGCGCGCGACGGAGGTGTCTCGAGGCGGGCTCTCCGGGTCGAGCCGGCGACCGTCGGGCTCGAAGATCCGGAAGCGGGCGAGCCCCTTGCGCTGCAGCAGCGACTGGACCGAGGTGAGGAGCACGCCGAGTCCGTAGCGCACCGAGCGGCGGAAATTGATCGACGAGGCCTCTTCGAAATACGCGGCCGGGCAGCTCACTTCGCCGATCTCGTAACCGGCGACGAGGATCTGCGCCAGCATCTGATTGTCGAAGAGGAAATCGTCCGAATTCTCGAGGAGTGGCAGCGACATCAGCACCTCGCGCGTGAACGCCCGGTAGCCCGTGTGATACTCGGAGAGCTTCGCGCCGGAGAGCAGGTTCTGGATGGCCGTGAGGCCGCGGTTCGCGACGTACTTGTAGAGCGGCATGCCCCCCGCGAGCGCCCGTCCGCCGAGCACGCGCGAGCCGAGCACCGCATCGAAGGGTCCGTCGGTCAGCATGCCGATCATCGAGGGCAGCAGTCGGGGGGTGTACTGGTAGTCGGGGTGCAGCATCACCACCACGTCCGCGCCGAGGCGCAGGGCCTCCGCGTAGCAGGTCTTCTGGTTGGCTCCGTAACCGCGGTTGCTGGCGTGGACCAGCGTGCGCAGGCCGAGGCGCTGCGCGATCTCCACCGTCGCGTCCGCGCTGGCATCGTCCGTCACGACGATTTCGTCGACCAGGTCGAGCGGAATCTCGCGGTAGGTCTGCTCGATCGTCTGCGCCGCGTTGTAGGCGGGCATGACGACCACGATCTTCTTGCCGTGGAACACAGCCGAGCGCTCCTGCTTTTCCCCGCGGTCGAGTATAGACTGGGAGGGATGGCACGCCCGGGTGGCGGAATGGGTAGACGCGGGCGACTTAAAATCGCCTGGCCGAGAGCCGTGCAGGTTCGAGTCCTGCCCCGGGCACCACGGATCGGCAGGAGCGAGCCCGCTCGAACGCGTCACTGCGCTCCGAGGGATCTCGCTTCGACGGCCCGGCGCACGTCGTCCGCCGCGAGAAGCTCCTCCAACGCGTCGCGATCCAGGAAGGTGGTGCGCTGACAGCCGAGCTCGGGGAGATCGAGCTCCACGCGGTAGACCTCGCGCGGCTGGCTGAAGACGCGACGGATGCGCAGATTCTTTCCGCCGCCACCCGGGATGATTTGATCGCGCAGCGAGTCGAGGATGCGCCGGATGCGCTGCTCGCTCCGTACGTACTGATCCATCGGCGTGTCGAGACGGCCGACCGCCGTGGCCGTCGAGAATGCGACCACGCGCGGCGGAAGATCGCGCAAATCGCGACTGCGGTAGGCGAGCTTGTAGGTTCCGTGCGGCTTCATTCCGGCAACCAGGATACCCGCGGCGCGGTGTCTCCATCAACTGTGTGCAGCTCGTGCTCAGCGCTCTGCCGAGTCGTCTGCGTTCGGCTTGGTGTCGCGGCGCAGGAACTGTTCGAGCGCCGCGAAATGCTCGCTGGCTGCGCCGAGGAACTCGATTCCGATGCCGGACTCCGGCTCGGCGCTCGCCGGCGAAATGACGCGCTTGGTCCAGGCGACCCGGCCGATCGTCTCCACCTGCGCGCCGCTCGGCAGACTCAGCTCGAGCAGCACCCGCCTGCCGGGCGTGAGCGATTCGCGCGTCCGCACGAAGGCGCCGCCCCGCGAGACGTTCGCGCAGGTCTCCTGGAGAGCGCGAAAGAACGGGCGGCCCGTGTGGGGATCGTTCTCGGGCTCGATGGTCGACACGCGCACCGGCAGGGTCGCGCAGATCCGGTCGTAACGTCTCTGGCTCGAACTGTCATCGGACATGGACTCATCCCTCCCCCTGGAGGCATCGGCCCGAACCCGCGCCCCGCTTGAGTGCAGATTTGCGGCAGGGGATGGGGCAAGCGGCTGCGGCTGCGGCTCAAGCGGCCGCTCCGGTGCGCCGACGCAGAGGGCGGCGATCTGGGTGGATCCGCGAGCGGATTGGGGATGGGGGCATGGTTCGACGCTCGACAGGAATGGTGCCGGTGGAGCTCGCGCTCACGCCGGAGCAGCGCGCGAGGCTCGGTCTCGCCGAGGGCGAGTCGGCTCGCGTGCTCTTCGCGAACGCGCGCACCATCCTTCTGGAACGCACGCGCGGAGGCCAGGCCATCCCGCTTCCCTTCGATCGCGAGCTGGTGCTGATCGCGGACGTGAGGGCCTTCGCGCTGGCCGACCTGTTGCACCTGGTGCACATCCAGGCGAAGTCCGGATTCCTCTACTTCGAGCATGCGGACTGCACGAAGACCGTCTACCTGCACGCGGGTGAGGTGGTCTTCGCAAGCTCGAATCAGCGGGTGGATCGGCTGGGCGAGTGTCTGGTGCGCAGCGGGGCGATCACGGCGGATCAGCAGGAGCAGGCGAATGCCGCGTATCGCCCACCCGCGACGTTTGGCCGCTTCCTCGTGAAGCTGGGCTTCCTCTCGCCGCGCGACCTGTGGGACGGAGTGAAGGGGCAGGTGGAAGAGATCGTGCGTTCGCTCTTCGCCTTCGACATGGGCACCGTCCTCTTCTGGGAGGGAGAGGTGCGGCCGGACAACGTGGTGCGGCTCGCCCTGCCGACCCAGCGACTCATCGACGAGGGGCTCGAGCAGCGCGACGAGCTGCTGCGCTTCCTGGCCCATCTCGAGGGTCCGCGCGTCCAGCTCGATCCCGTCGAGGGTGCCGCCGCGCAGCTCGCCGGGACGGAGCGTTCGATCCTGGAGGCGCTGGAAGTGGTGGAGGGATTCCCGGCGATGTGCCGCCGCGTCGGACTCGATCCGCTGTCCGCGGCGCGCACGGTGCGACTCCTCGACGAGATGGGGGCGCTGCGCATCGTGCAGAGCGATGTCACGGAGCTGGAGCTGCTGCAGATGGATGGGCGCAGCGCGGAGGAAGACAACCTGCGCGCCTGCGTGCGCGCCCACGTGAAATACCTCGCGGAGCTCGCCGCGCCGATCGTGGCCATGGAGGGCGCCGAATCGCTCCAGCGGCGTCTCGCGCAGGTGGCCCAGGAGGCGGCGGCGCGACATCCCGAGATGCTCGCCGGCATCGATATCCGGAGCGGCGGAACGATCGATCCCGAGGTGCTGGTGCGCCGCGCGCTGCGCTTTCCCGGCGATCGCGATCGCGCTGTGCGCGCGGCGCTCGGCGAGCTCACGTCCTATCTCGAGTTCGAGCTCTTCAATCACCCCAAGATCGAAGACGCCGAGGACTTCCTCGAGGCGCTCGAGGGCTTGCGCGAGCAGCTCTGAGCGCCCGGCGCCCGCGGGCGCGGTGGTATGCTCCAGCAGGCCCGGCCCCAGGCCGCCGGGGCGCTGCGTCCCGAGGAGCGACCGTGTCCGCCGCGAGCCCGAAAGACCGCCCCCGTCGGCGCCAGCGATCGCGCGCGAAGTCCGACGCCGAGACTCGGGTGGTGCTCGACGGAATCCACGCGGTCCGCGAGGCTCTGCGCGCCCGCCGCCGGCCGCTCTACCGCCTGCGCCTGCGCGCCGCCGCGACGCATCCGGAGCACGAGGCGCTGCGCGCGCTGGCGCGGGAGGCGGGCGTGCCGGTGGAGGAGGAGCGCGCCCCGCTGCAGCCCTCGGAGGCGAACAGCCAGGGCGCCCGCCTGGATGTGGGGCCCCTGCCGGAGCTCGACCTCGAAGCGCTGGCCGCGCTGGGAAACGAGCCGCGCACGATCGTGGCACTCGATGGCGTCGAGGATCCGCGCAATCTGGGCGCCATTGCCCGGAATGCCGAAGCCACGGGCGCCGCGGGCCTGTTGCTCACCCGGCGGCACGCGCCGCCGCTGACCGCGGTGGTCAGCCGCACCAGCGCCGGCGCGATCGAATGGCTGCCCGTGGCGCGCGTCCCGAATCTGACCCGGTCTCTCAACTTCTTGAAAGAAAAAGGTTTCTGGATCTTTGGGGCCGACCTGGACGCGGGCCTCGGGCTCCACGAGATTCCCGCCCGGCTGCTGCAGGGCGATCGCGTGGTGGTGCTCGGGGCCGAGGGGCGCGGGCTGCGACACGGGGTCCAGCAGGCCCTGGATCACCGCGTGCGGATTCCGATGCTGGGTCGGATTGCCTCGCTGAACGTCTCGACAGCGGCCGCCGTGATCCTCTACGAGCTGCGCCGGCGGGATCTGGCAACTCCGCGCTGAACATCTCAGCCGGCGGCGAGAAACTGCCCCGCAGGCGGTTGCTTACGTGAGGCCGGACGCGTATATTCCTGAGCCGACCGTCCCCACGCTGGCGTAGCTCAACTGGTAGAGCAGCTGATTTGTAATCAGCAGGTTGCGGGTTCGAGTCCCATCGCCAGCTCCAAGCGACCGAGGTGTGTGTAGAGCGGTTGGATGGAGCGGGCGAGCGGATTTGGCGCAGGGCCAGCGCGCGGGTCGGGGCGGTCATCCCAAGGGCGCATCAGGGACTGAGAACATCAAGACGGCGGCGGGGCTCGCGTGACGCGGGTCCAACGGGCGGGGCGAATGATCACGGCGATTCCGAGCCCTCGCGCTGCGGCGAGCGTGTCGCGGGGCGCGGAGGCGAACGGATCGTCACGCTTTTTTGTCGAGTCGCAAATCGGCTCGCACGGAGAGGTACCGAAGCGGTCAAACGGGGCAGACTGTAAATCTGCTGGCTATGCCTTCGGAGGTTCGAATCCTCCCCTCTCCACCAAGGGATTGGGCTGGGAGGACACGCCAACCGGTGGAAGCGCACGCGGTGGATCCAGAAGCCGGCAGGACCGAACGACGGCAACACCGAACGAGAATTTGAGGGCACCGCGGAACGGATCCCCCCGCGCGGCAGCGGGTGTGCGATCCGAATGCAGCGCCGACCAGACCCGGAAGCCGCGCGAGTGGCCCGGGGATCGAGAAGCCGAGATGGCACTCCAAGACGAACGCGCGGGAATAGCTCAGCTGGCTAGAGCACGAGCCTTCCAAGCTCGGGGTCGCGGGTTCGAATCCCGTTTCCCGCTCCAGATGCACGGCCAGGGGTCGCAGGGCGGTGCGAGCAGTTGGTGGCGACCGCCGGTGGATGCGTGGCGGCCGGATGGCGAGAGGAGTCGGACAGCACTGCCTGCCCACGTAGCTCAGGTGGTAGAGCGCGTCCTTGGTAAGGACGAGGTCAGCGGTTCAAGCCCGCTCGTGGGCTCCAGTCTTGGTCGTTGACCAGCCGGTGACGAGCCGCGTTTGAACAGACCCGCGCGAGACGCGGGTCGCACGCAGGAGACGCGATGGCGAAGGAGAAGTTCGAGCGAACGAAGCCGCACGTAAACGTGGGGACGATTGGACACGTGGACCACGGGAAGACGACGTTGACGGCGGCGATCACGCAGCGTCAGTCGAAGA
>Ga0224496_10001137_pt1 | contig 16960 bp, 17 predicted proteins | sample SF_Jul11_sed_USG_2_FD_168127 | JGI IMG/M metagenome (GOLD analysis project Ga0224496, IMG submission 168127) | Sediment microbial communities from San Francisco Bay, California, United States - SF_Jul11_sed_USGS_8_1 | ecosystem: Environmental > Aquatic > Marine > Sediment | place: USA...
AAGCCGCCCCGGTAGTTCCCAAACGAGTGTGCTTACGGTTCGGTATATCGAGCCTGGATGCACACTCGTCGAAGTAAGAGGTGGGCGAAACGCGAAAACGGAGTTTAGGAATCGGTGTTCGTCTTTGTGCCTCGGGCCGAAGCGGCGACTATCGTATAGACGTTGCTTTCGAGCAACTTCACAACCATTTCAGGAGGAACTATGAAATTCAAGCGCCTTATTGCGCTTCTTGGGGTCTTGGCGCTGCTTGCTGCAGCGTGCGGGGGCTCCGATACCACCACAACCACTGCCGCAGCGGTTGGTGATACCACCCCCGACACGACCCAAGCCGTGGTCGATGACACAACCCCGGACACCACCGTTTCGACGCCGGACACCACCGAGATGATGATGGACGCCATCAAGACCTGTCTGGTAACAGACCTGGCCGGCGTCGACGACCGCAGCTTCAACGCCAGCGCATGGCAGGGTGTCCAGGACGCCATGGCCGCCGGCTACGCCACGGAAGATTCATTCTTCCTTGAGTCAGCCGATGCCTCGGACTGGCAGCCAAACATCGATCAGATGGTCTCGCAGGGATGCCAGCACATCGTCACCGTTGGATTCGCCCTTGGCGAGGTCACGGCCATCAACGCTCAGGCTCATCCTGACATCACGTGGACGATGATCGACAATGTCCTTACCGACGAGAACTTCGCCCCGTTGGGCCTGGCCAACGTCCGTGAGCTTGTCTACCAGACCGACGAAGCGGCGTTCGCAGCCGGATATTTGGCAGCGGGCGTGAGTTCGACGGGCATTCTCTGCACCTACGGTGGCGCGAACTTCCCGACTGTGTCGATCTTCATGGATGGCTTTACCCGTGGCGCCATGCATTACAACGACGTCAAGGGCACGAGCGTTGAGGTTAAGGGTTGGGATCCGGAGGCCGGCGACGGTCTGTTCACCGGAAGCTTCACTGACATGGCTTTGGCTCGTAGCACGGCTGAGAGCTTGTTCCAGGAGAACTGTGACATCATCATTCCAGTCGGCGGTGCCATCAACCTTCCAGCCGGTGATGCCATCAATGACCTGGGTCTCGATGCCGCGCTCATTGGTGTAGACGCAGATGCGTACTTCGCCATGGACACGCAGTATCAGCCGCTTTGGTTGACGACGGTTGAAAAGGCCATTGCTCCCTTCGTGACGCTTGCGGTCAAAGACCAGCAAGAGGGCACCTGGAGCCCTGGATCGTTCGTCGGTAACCTCGCCAATGATGGTGTGGGACTCTCTCCCTACCATGACTGGGATGCGAGGGTCTCAGACGAGTTGAAGGCCGAAGTTGAGCAGCTGCTCGCCGACATCAAAGACGGTACGATCGAAGCAGCCTTCACCCCAGTCGGGTACTAATCCCCTTCTGACAAACTAGAGAAAAACTATGAGTGGGGCCCCGTACGGGGGCCCCACTTTTGTATTGTGATAGCTTCGTTGAATAAGAGTGGCTGAGGAGGACCGTTGGAACTGGCTTTGACCGGCATCACAAAACAGTTTCCTGGTGTCCTCGCCAACGACAACGTCAACTTGACGGTATCCGAGGGCGAGATCGTGGCGCTCCTCGGCGAGAATGGCGCCGGCAAGACGACGTTGATGAACATCCTGTACGGCCTCTACCACCCCACTTCCGGAACGGTCGAGATCGATGGCAAGCCGGTCCAGTTCCACTCGCCGGGTGATGCGATCAAAGCCGGGATCGGCATGGTTCATCAGCACTTCATGCTGGTGCCGGTCTTCACCGTCGCCGAGAACGTGATCCTCGGCGACGAGCCAACCAAGCGGGCGGGAATCATCAACCGGGCGAAAGCGAAGAAGACTGTCACGGAAATATCCCGTCGGTACAAGCTCGATGTCGACCCTGACGCCATCATCGAAGACCTGCCCGTTGGCATCCAGCAACGCGTCGAGATCATCAAGGTGCTCGAGCGCCAGGCCCGATTTGTCGTGTTCGACGAACCGACCTCGGTGTTGACGCCGACTGAGGTCGAAGGCTTCTTCGAGATCGTTCAGAGTTTGAAGGCCGATGGGAAAGGGATCATTTTCATCAGCCACAAACTCGGTGAAGCGCTTGAGATCGCTGACCGGATCGTGATCATGCGCCGGGGTAAGACGGTGGCCGAAGTACTGCCCAGGGACGTCGACGAAGCCGGCTTGGCCGAGCTTATGGTGGGGCGCCCGGTTGATCTGGTGGTCGATAAGGCCGAGGCTGAACCCAAAGATGTCGTGTTGTCTGTAGAGCATCTCACCGTGCTCGACGATCGGAATCGTCGAGCGATAGACGGGGTTTCTTTCCAGGTTCGATCTGGTGAGATCGTCGGAATTGCCGGCGTTCAGGGCAACGGGCAGACCGAGCTGGTGGAAGCCCTCACCGGGCTACGCACCCCGCTTGGTGGCAGGGTCATGCTCAAAGGCGATGACATGACTGTTGCCTCCCCGCGAGCCATGCACCAGGCCAACGTGGCCCACGTTCCCGAGGATCGTCAAAAAAGTGGCCTCGTCTTGCCGTTCACCGTGACCGAGAACATCGTCCTGAACTCGTACTACGAAAGGCCGCTGTCGAGGGGTGTCATCATGGACTGGGATGAGGCACGGGATCGGGCGACTCGACTTGTTGAAGAATACGACGTCCGTACCCCGGGCATCGAGGTCCCGGTGTCGAACCTCTCAGGTGGTAATCAGCAGAAGGTCATCGTTGCCAGAGAGTTCGACCGTGACGTTGCGTTGGTGATTGCGTCTCAGCCCACTCGCGGCATCGACGTCGGCTCGATCGAGTACATCCACTCCCGAATCGTAGAAGAGCGGGATCTTGGTGCCGCCGTACTGATCGTGTCTTCAGAATTGGATGAAGTGATGGCGCTTTCCGACCGGATCCTCGTCATGTACGAAGGCAAGATCGCCGGGGAGTTCGATGCTACCGCGAGCACCACAGAGATCGGCCTGGCCATGCTGGGCAGTACAGAGGGCCAAAATGAGCAGGCATCATGACCGACAACGGTGACGCTCAGACCGAACCCCTCGTGACGGAGGACTCTCCGCCAGGTGACCGTTCATCGATGGATCGTATCGCGGGGGTAGGTAGCTCGCTCCGCCAGGCTTTGCTCGTTCCGGCTCTCGCCGTGTTGACCGCGCTGATCGTTGGAGCCATCATCATCGCCGCCACCGACCTCGATACGCTGCCTCTGTGGGGGACCGACCCGGGCGAAGCATTCCGCCAGACCATGAGTGGGATCGGCAAAGCGTACAAAGCCCTGTTCGTTGGATCGGTCGGATCACCACGGGCTATCAGTGAAACGCTGTTCGCAGCCACGCCCCTGATCCTGGCCGGTTTGGCCGTGGCGGTCGGCTTTCAGGCCGGCCTTTTCAACATCGGTGTAAACGGCCAAATGCACATCGGCGGGATGGTCGCACTTTGGGTCGGGTTCAGCGTTACGTTGCCTGCGATTATCCACATTCCCCTGGCGATTGCGGCTGCCATCATGGGCGGTGCCATCTGGGGTGGCATCTCAGGGGTCTTGAAAGCCCGAACCGGAGCGCACGAGGTCATCACGACCATCATGCTGAACTTCGTTGCGCTGTTCATGGTCGACTACCTACTCAAGACTTCAGTGTTTCAAGCTCCCGGTCGGAACGATCCGATCTCCCAAAAGGTCAATGCGAGCGCGCAATTTCCAACCCTGATCGGTGACTTTCGGCTCCAGATCGGGTTCTTCTTCTCGTTGGCTGCGGTGGCGTTCGTCTGGTGGCTGATGTACCGCTCGACGATCGGTTTCGAGTTTCGGGCGGTCGGCTACAACCCCCACGGCGGCCGTTATGCAGGCATGAGCGTGGCGTGGATCTACCTCGGTGTAATGGCGGTTTCGGGCGGACTGGCCGGTATTGCCGGTACGAACCAGATCCTCGGTTTGGAACCGTATCGGGGTATCTCGAACTTCGCGGGCACGGTCGGGTTCGACGCAATCGCGCTGGCCTTGCTGGGCAGGTCTCATCCCGTCGGCGTCCTCTTCGCCGGCATTCTGTTTGGGGCGCTCAGAGCTGGTGGCCGGGAGATGCAGGGAGCGGCCGGGGTGCCGATCGATCTCGTCTTGGTGCTTCAGGCATTGATCATCGTGATGATCGCGGCCCCCCGTCTGGTCCGGGCGATCTACCGAATAAAGACGCCTGACCAAGAATTGTCAACCACCGTCTCGACCGGCTGGGGTGGCTGATGGCTGTCACCACCTCCACTGATATCGTCGAAAAAGTGCGGTCTACGCCCGAAGAACGCCGGGCGACGGCGATCGGCATCGTCCTCGTCGCAATCGCGGCGTTCGTGCTCTGGGTGTTTGCCCTGGGTGTCGACTCTTCGTATGTGTCGACGTTCAACCTGTCGCTGCCAGGCGATCCGGATCTCACCTGGGCGGTCAGCTCCCAGGTTCTCTCCTTCGTCGTTGCGGCGATCATTGCTTTCATCGGCGGGTGGGTGCTGCGCAGAACGCACGTCAAATGGACCAACCTTGGGTTGGCGATTGCCCTCACACTGTTTGCGCTCGCCTTCCTGACATGGGCGGCAGCCGACAAGTCGTTCAGCCTGGTTGGCATGCTGAGATCCACCGTCATCTTGTCGGTTCCTGTCACCCTCGGAGCGCTCACCGGTTTGATGTGCGAGCGTGTTGCGATCATCAACATCGCCATCGAAGGCCAGCTCCTTACCGCCGCCTTCGTCGGAACCGTGGCAGGGTCGGCGTGGGGGATCTGGGCTGGGCTTATTGGAGCAATGCTGACCGGGGCAATCCTCGGACTCGTCCTGGCGGTCCTCTCCATCCGCTACCGGATCGATCAGATCATCGCCGGTGTGGTGATCAACATCTTTGCGCTAGGTCTTACCTCGTTCCTGGCGCGCCGAGTCCTCTCCGTGACACCGGAACTGAACTCACCTGGCCGTTTCTCGTCGCACAAGATCCCGCTGCTCGGGGACATCCCGGTGCTGGGATCGATGTTCTTCAATCACAATATGTTCGTCTATGGCACGTACGCTCTGGTGCTCATCTTGCACTTCGGCTTCTTCTACACCAGATGGGGCCTCCGTTCGCGGGCCGTTGGAGAACACCCCAAGGCGGCCGATACCGTCGGCATCGATGTGTACTGGACCCGTTATCGCAACGTCGTGCTAGGCGGGCTGATCGCCGGGTTTGGTGGTGCTTTCCTCACTCTCGCCCAGGTGTCACGGTTTGAGGAGAACCTGACCGCTGGTATCGGGTACATCGGTCTGGCCGCAATGATCTTCGGACGATGGATGCCGTTTGGAGCGCTTGGCGCGGGTCTCGTGTTCGGTTTCGCGCTGACCCTCCAGCAGAAGCTCGGGATTCTGGGGACGCCAATACCGTCCGAGTTCCTCTCCATGACTCCCTACCTTGTGACCATCATTGTCGTCGCCGGTGTCGTCGGACGCAGCCGACCCCCGGCCGCCGACGGCCAGCCGTACATCAAGGACTAGGCGTGCCGCTGCGCGGCACGCCTAGTCACTGAACCGGATCGTTCTCGGTTTCGAACCTCCCATGTCATCTCACACATAGGAGGCATGATGACTCGAATACGCAAAAGCTCGCTTGCTGTCTTGGCTGCGCTGCTGATGGTGTTGGTGGTGGCCGTCGGGGCTCCTCAGCTCGCTCAAGGCGCCGACCATCTGGACGCACCAGAACTCAATTCGCCGGGACCGGGCAGCTTGATCGGTGTCACCCTGAACCCGCCGGCGGTTCTCCTCAACCGACATCCGACGTGCTGTTCTTGGCCGGCGCTTGATAACCCCGTCCGAGCCTTCTTCGGGCCCCACCTATCGTCTTCCTGCGTCTGATACAATGCATGGCGAAAGCGCCAATTTGATTCGTCAGCTTGCGGGCGCTCTAGAAATGCAGCTAAAGCGTCGAGTTTGAAGACCGCTTTAGCCGTAGCGGTCTTTGCTATTTGGCCGCCCCCGCACTGACGTTAGAGGAGTACGCCATGTCAGTGTTTGAAGCAATCCTCGCCAATCGGGCGGCTGTGGTGGCCGACGGTGCGATGGGCACTGCGTTGTTCGCCCGTGGTCTTGAAGTGGGTGGATGCCCGGAACTTGCCAACGTCGATACGCCCGAAATGATCGCCGCAGTTCACCGCGATTACCTCGAAGCAGGCGCCGATCTGATCTTGACCAACACATTCGGAGGAAACGCTCGACGCCTCATGCTCCACGGTGCGGCCGATCGGGTCTTTGAGCTCAACGAGGCAGCTGCCGGCCTGGCAAGGAAAGTGGCCGATGAGTTCGATCGCCCGGTGATTGTTGCCGGCAGTATCGGCCCGACTGGCGATCTCATGGAGCCGCTCGGGCCCCTCACGCACTCTGAAGCGGTCGAGGTTTTCGCCGATCAGATGGAAGGCCTTATTGCGGGAGGTGCCGACGTTTTGTGGATCGAGACGCTGTCGAGCCAGGAGGAGGTGGCGGCTGCGGTTGAAGCAGCCGGGCGCTTCGACATCCCGGTAACGGCCACATTGAGCTTCGACACGGTTGGCAAAACCATGATGGGTTTCAGCCCGGCGGACTTTGCGGACTGGGCCGGTGGCACGAAACTGGCGGCGATTGGTGGGAACTGTGGAATCGGACCGGGTGACAACGTCGTGGCGGTTCATGAGATCACCGAAACCGATCGGGCGCAGCTAATCATTTCGAAAGGCAACTGCGGGATTCCGCTCTACAAGAACGAGGGTCTCGAATACCCGGCCGGCCCCGAAACGATGGCCGACTACGTGCAGGTGGCCTTGCGATCTGGCGTCAAGATCATTGGGGCTTGTTGTGGCTCGACGCCAGCCCATATCGCCGCGATAAGTGCGGCCGTCGACTCCTACGTTCCGGGTGACCGTCCTGGCCGCGCCGAAGTGATCGAACGTCTTGGCGTACAGATTCGTCCGACCGCTCCGGCCCGGGAGCGCACCAGAAGGCGTTCTGCCTGACGATGCGCAGCCAGGCAACCTAGTCCAGGTCGACGCCTCGCAGGAGCATGGCATTGATCGCCACGATCACCGTCGACGCACTCATGAAGAGGCCCCCGATCGCTGGTGACAGCAGGATCCCTGCCCCTACGCCGACCCCGGCAGCCAGGGGCAGCGCGACGACGTTGTAGCCGGTCGCCCAGCCGAGGTTCTGGAGCATCTTGCGTCGAGTGGCTCTCGCCAGCTTCAGTGCCCGGGCCACATCCGATGGGTCATCGTTGACCAATACCAGGTCAGCCGATTCGATCGCCACGTTCGTTCCTGCGCCGATGGCTATCCCCAGATCTGCCGTAAGTAGGGCGGGGGCGTCGTTGATGCCGTCGCCAACAAATGCCGTCGGACCGGTGGCTTTCAGTTCTTTGACGATGTCGGCTTTCTGGTTCGGAAGCACGCGGGCGTGGTACCGATCGATCCCCAACTCCCTGGCAACCGAGGCGGCAACGGCTTCGGCGTCGCCAGTGATCATTACAGGCTCGATGCCGAGTGCCTGTAGCGATCTGATCGCGTTGCGAGCTGTGTCACGAACCTTGTCGTCGAGTGTGATGACGGCTCTGACCTGTTCGCTGTCCATGAGGACCACCGCGCTTGCTCCGCCTTGGTCGGCGGCGTCGAGAGCCCGCTGGGCGATTCTCTCAACCTGAAGTCCTAGCTCCGATGCCCATTCCGGTCGGCCGACTCGCCACGGCGCATCGTCGACCGTCCCTTCCAGACCATGCCCAGGGACTGCCGACACGCTGGAGGATCGAACGTTGGTACCGCCAGCGGCCTCGACGATGGCGGCGGCCAGGGGATGTTCGGATTGCTGTTCTAGGGCGGCGGCTACGTCAAGCGCTTCCTCATCGGACATGGCAACGGCTGTAATGGCTGACACGACGAAACGACCCTCCGTCAATGTTCCGGTCTTATCAAGAGCTACGAACTGGATGGAGCGTCCCCGCTCGAACGCTTCGCGATTGCGGACAAGGATTCCGTTCTTGGCTGACACGGATGTTGCGTTCATATTCACCAACGGGATCGCCAGACCGAGCGCGTGGGGACAGGCGATCACCAAAACCGTGACCGACCGGGCAACCGCAAAGCTGGTTCCCTCCGAGCCGAACGCCAACCAGGCGACCAGAGTCGGGACCGATATGCCGACCGCAATGACCGTAAGCCAAAAGGCTGCCCGGTCGGCGAGAACCTGGAATCGACCTCGAGATGCCTGGGCTTCTTCTACAAGGCGCATGATCTGGCTGAGGGCAGTGTCGGCACCGAGTCGGGTGACTTCCACGGTCAACGCTCCTTCTCCATTGACCGCTCCGGCGACCACCTCATCGCCTGGTCCTCTGGTCACTGGTCGTGACTCTCCAGTGAGAAACGCTTCATTCATGGCGGATGAACCTTCGACGATTGATCCGTCCACGGGAACCTGCTCGCCGGGCCGGATAAGGATCCGATGCCCGACCTTCAGCGAAGCAACCTGGACGTCTGTGATCCCTCCTCCGGTGTCGACGAGATGGGCAACCGTCGGGACCATGGCTGCGAGGTCGTCCAGCGCCTTGCTGGCTGACTGGACCGATCGCATTTCGATCCAGTGCCCGAGCAGCATTACGTCAAGGAGCGTGGCGAGTTCCCAGTAGAACGGTTCGCCGTCGACTCCGAGGGAAACGGCCAGGCTGTAGAAGTAGGCGACGCTGATAGCGATTGAAATAAGGGTCATCATGCCGGGTACGCGATCACGGATCTCGTTGCGACCTCCCTTCAGGAAGACCACGCCGGCGTAGGTGAACAGGAAGGTGGCGAGTACCGGATTGATCCACTCCACACCAGCAAAGTCGACCGCCCGATAGTTGAACCATGTCTGGAATTGTTCTGAGAAGTACAGGATCGGAACGGTGAGCGCCAAACTGACCCAGAGCCGGTCCCGAAACATTTCGGGACTATGGCCCTCGTGTTTGTCATGACCTCCGTGCTGTCCGTGCGTCGCAGCTCTGGGTTGGCTGTGTCCGGCGTGATCTATGACCGGATCCGTCATCATTTCGGTGTGTTCGGAATGATCCATCAGCTCGCCTCCTCTATCGTAAGCGGCCGTGCTCGGGAGCCTGAACCTAACGGCTCGCGGCTCACGCCGGCCGCGCAAACGACCGGTGATCCAGCAACGGATAGGCTACGACGGTGCGTTTTGTCACGTATAACGTCAACTCGATTTCTGCCCGCTTGTCCAGATTGCTGGTCTTGCTTGACGAACTGGCACCTGACATCGTCTGTGTCCAGGAGACCAAGGCCGCGGCGGACAAGTTTCCGCACCTGCCGCTGCTGGCAGCCGGCTACGCCGCGGCGGACTTCTCGGCGGGTCGATGGAACGGCGTGGCCATCCTGGCTCGTTCCCAACTCGGACTGCACGATGTGCGTCATGGACTCGCCGGTGAGATCGCTGCCGACGAAGCCCGTTGGATCGAAGCGACCATTGACGGCATTTGCGTCGTGAGTGCTTACGTGCCCAACGGCCAGGCGATCGGTTCGGAGCCGTTCGTTCAAAAGCTGGCGTTTCTGGACGCGATGCGTGAACGCGCCGCCGAGCTGGTCGGCGGTCCGACCATCATCGCCGGGGATTTGAACGTGTGCCCTACGGATCTCGATGTTTGGGACCCGGCTCAGATTCACGGGGCAACGCACATCACGACCGAGGAACGGTCCCGGCTGGCCGCCACCATGGAGCTGGGCTTCGTCGACGCCTACCGCTCGATCTACCCAGACGAACCAGGATTCACCTGGTGGGACTACCGGTTTGGTGCCTTCCACAAAGGGCAAGGATTGCGGATCGATCACGTTCTGGTGAGCCAACCGCTGGGCAGCCGTCTGCGGTCGGCTCGTATTGAGCGGGACTTCCGCAAGCCGTCGAAGGTTCCCGACTCGAAACCGTCCGATCATGCCCCGTTGGTCGTCGATTTCGATTGACGGGTCAGCCATTGTCTGACTGCCCGATCACCCGGCGGAGCATATCGATGGTGGGAGCGCCGGCCTTACCGGTAGGGGTCTGATACATGCGGCACGCCAGTCCGATCGGATCCTCCGCACCGGCGAACGGATCGGTCCCGTCGATGAGAACCGTTGGGGAACCGCGGAACTGCCGCCGCTCGGCGTCTTCGATGGTTGCGACGATTTGGTGGGTCACGGTGAAGTCGAACTCCGTCGCCAACGACTCGAGATCGGCGTCGGTCTGCTTCCAATTGGGGCAGCCGTCGAAAAAGACCAGTGAGATGTTCATACGGTGACCATAAACCCTCCACTGTGGTGGAGGGTCAAGTACTATTCTCACAAATGAAAATCGGACAGTTGTCCAAGGAAACGGGCACACCGGTCAGAACGATTCGGTTCTACGAAGACAAAGGCGTTCTGCCTCCTCCGCGTCGGACCGATGCCGGTTATCGAGAGTATGACGAGCGGGCTATAAGCCGCTTACGGTTCGTCGCTGCCGCCCAAGGTGCCGGCCTGCGCTTGTCTGAGATCAAGGGCATTCTGGCGGTCCGTGACCGAGGCGATGCCCCGTGTGAACATACCATCGCGCTCCTCGTCGGGAAGCGTGATGAGATTGATTCTCGGATCAAAGACTTGAAGCGGTTGCGAACCGAGGTCGACAATCTGCTGAAGCGGGGAGTGGGCCTGGACCCGGCTGACTGTTCGCCAGAAGGGGTATGTCAGATCATTGGCCCGTTATAGATCTGGGACGTGGTCAGCCGGGCAGCTGGCCGTAGACCCTTTCCACACTCAGCCGGATGACCAGACGCTCGTCGGCGACCATCGCCCGAAAGAACTCATCCGGGTCCGGGTGCGGCTCTGCACTGATGGCGTTGTACACCTCCAGCAACTCCTGGCCGGCGGAGTCTCCGGGCGATGTCGTGATGTCGCTCAGCTCGGCGGTTCCCTCGGCGACGACGAACCGCCAGAAGTCTTTTGAGGTCACATACAAGCTGCCGCGCGGATCGCGCCGAAGGTTCCGGGTTTTGGCCCGCCTGTCGGTGACCGAGATCCTGGCGACTCCATCGGCGTAGTGATATGAAATGTTCGATGCCTGGGGACGCCCCTCTCGTTTTAGAGTCATGAGGACCCCGTGGGTGTGTTCGCTGAGAAAAGGTTCTGCGTTTGATAAGTCCATGTCGCGAGCTTACGCGACCTGATCGACGATGACCGCGTCGGCTTCGATGTCGTCCCGACTGGATCCCTCCTGGGCCTGTCAACCTCGATGTATTGCGTAATCAGCGCCTGATTCGGTGAGGTGCGGTTCGCTGAATCGCTAGTGTCGGCTTCACGGCAAACGTTTGGCTTGCCGCCGAGTATGAGGAGCCCTTGGTCATGGAGAGTTCACAGGTTGCCGTGGTTGGTTTGGGGCGCATGGGAAGCGCCATGGCCGGGACCCTCTCGAAGGCGGGATTCGAGGTCGTTGTCTGGAATCGGACTTCCGACCCTGCGCTCTCGGTTGCTGGCACCATCGGTGGAACCATCGCTGAAACACCTCGCGAAGCGGCCGCATCGGCTCCGATCGTTCTGACCAGCCTGGCCGACGATCGAGCAGTTCGGGACGTTTACCTGGGCGAAGATGGCGTTGCGGCCGGTATCCAACCTGGCTCGGTTGCGGTTGAGATGAGCACGATCGATCCTTCCGTCATCCACGAGATCGGAGCGTTGGTCGATGCAGTCGGGGCCGATCTGCTCGACGCGCCAGTTTCAGGATCGGTGCAGTTGGTCGAGCAAGGCAACCTCACGATCATGGCGGGAGGCACCGCTGAAGCCCTGGCGAAGGCACAGCCGATACTCGATGCTCTGGCTGCCCGGATCTTTCATGTTGGTGATCGGGGCTCCGGCGCAACGATCAAGTTGGCTGTGAACGCGCTTGTGCACGGCATCAATGGCGCTCTGGCGGAGGCCCTCGTCCTGGCAGAGGCCGCCGGAGTAGATCGGTCAGCTGCCTACGAAGTCTTCGCAGCCGGAGCCGGTGGTGCTCCATTCGTCCAGTACAAGCGGGCGGCCTATGTGGACCCTGAGGCGGCACCGGTTGCGTTCAGTATTGATTTGGTGGCCAAGGATCTTGACCTGATCACCGCCTTCGGAGCGCGGTCCGGAGTGGAAATGCCGGTCTCGCATGCCAACCTTAAGCTGGCTCGTCAGGCCATTGAGGCCGGGCTCGGCGACCGTGATATGAGCGCGCTGGCGGTCTACTTGCGAGATTCCCAGAAACGTAATTAGCGATCCAGAAGGCGAGGACATAGATGTCACATCACATCGTGCGGGCAGGGGGAGACCTTGTTTACATCACCCCTCATGAGTTTGTCGGACGATCGGTCGGATTCACCCGAGCTCCGGCGGTCGATGAGGCAGGTGGATCCGTCCAGATGGGGTTCGGGATCTGCACGTTGGATGCCGGTGGCACGATCGCCACCCATGTGCACTCGTTCGAGGAAAGCTTCTACCTCCTTGAAGGTGAAGTGGTAATCGACACCAAAGAGGGCTCGTTCCGGCTCCGACCAGGTGACTATGGCGTCGTGCCGGTCGGCGGTCCGCACGCCTGGCGCAACCTCTCGGACGCGCCCGCCCGCTGGGCAGACATGCAAGCTCCGATGCCGCGCCAACGATTCGGCAATGACACCTATTTTCCAGCGGCGATAACCACGAGCGAACCGGTGCTGGTCGACGCTCGCGACCCACGCACACTGTCGTTCGGTCACATTGCAGATTCAAACATGGACCCATCGAAACAGACTCAGGACATGTTGGCGGTCTCGGCATCCATGCGCACGGCCCTGCTCGTTTACAGCGGGATTTCAGTCAAGATGATGGTGGATTCGGACCTCGGCGCTCAGCTGTCAACGATGTTCATGGTGCAATACGAACCGAACGGATTGGCGGGAGCGCATGACCATCCGTTGGAAGAGGCGTACCTCATTCTCGAAGGCGACGTCGAAGCCACCTTCGACGGCGAGCCGTATCGTCTGGTGCCCGGTGACATAGCCTGGGCTGGTGTCGGATGTGTTCACTCGTTCACGAATGTCGGGACCGGAATCGTGCGCTGGCTCGAAACCCAGGCACCTGCCCCGCCCGCCAGGCATTCGTATCGCTTCTCCCGAGACTGGATCTACCTGTCCGAGCAGATTGACGGGTAGCGAGCCGGGAGGTCAGGCATGACCGTCGGCGTCGCTTTGCCAGTCATCGGGAAAGAACGTCGCTCCATTGGGTGGCGGCGCCGGTGACTGGACTTCGATCCAGCGCATCGGTTCTTCGCTCGTAACCGAATAGCCGTGAAGGTCGTTGACACCACAAAAGACGATGTCTCCTGCTGAGACCGGGATGTCTTCGCCTTCGAGGTGGGCGATCGCTGATCCGGCCAAGAAGTAATAGGCCTCCTCGAACGGATGGAAATGATCACCGGCGGGTCGGCGGTCGCCGCCCGATTCGAACTCGACGATGAACATGGTGTGGTGGATGGCGCCGACGAGTTCGTCTACCAGCATCCAGATCGATACTCCGCCAATTCGCGGTCCCCGATAACCCTTCATGTTCAAAGGCCCGGGGGGAGGTAGTTGGCTCGAATCGAAACGCCCAACCGGACGGTGGGGAGCGGCCACAGCGCGGGGAGGCTCGATACCGTCTCGATGGGGAGTTACGTCGTCGGTCGGGTACGTGGGATCTTCCCCCCGCATGTGGCGCGGCTGGGGTGAGCGCACCCGGAGCAATTCGAGCGGTTGATCGTTTGGGTTGGTCCAAGCATGGGCTTGTCCGAGTGGGACGAGGCCAAAGTCGTCGGCGGCCACTGAGTAGGACGTTGGGCCGATGGTCACCACGCCACCGCCGGCCAGGACGTAGAACGATTCTTCGAAGGGATGGCGGTGACCGGCGATTTCGGCCTGAGGCTCGATGGTTACTTCGCTTATTTCCAGATGGACCGCGCCCGAATGGCTGCCAATCAGGATCCGTTGAGATGAACCAGGCAAGCACGCCGTGGTTTCCGTCTCGCCTTTTGCAACGACCTTCCACGCCATCGAATCCCCCTACATTCCGAAATACGACGCTTGCAGCTCTTCGTCATCGAGCAGGTCTGCGGCGGCGCCCTCCCGAACGATGCGCCCTTCTTCGAGGACGTAGCCCCGGCTGGCAAGTTCCAAGCCCTCGACGACGTTCTGCTCGACCAGCAGAATCGACGTTCCGGTCTGGTTGATGTCCCTGATGATGTCGAAGATGGTTTCGACTATTACCGGGGCGAGGCCGAGCGATGGTTCGTCGAGGAGCAGGAGTTTGGGTCGCGACATCATGGCCCGACCGATGGCCAGCATTTGCTGTTCGCCGCCGCTGAGACTGCCCGCCAGCTGTTCGCTCCGTTCGGCCAACCGCGGGAAGATCCCGCAGACGTATTCGTACGTTTCGTCCCGGTATTGGCGGGCCTCCCGGTGATAGGCGCCCATGTCGAGATTGTCGGTCACTGACATCTCGGGGAACACGCGTCGGCCCTCCGGAACGACCGCAACTCCCGAAGCACATACCCGGTGGGTAGCCAGGCCGGTCAGCTCCTGGTCGTCAAGAACGATGCTGCCGCTCCAGGCAGCCTGGAGGCCACCGATCACATTCACCAGCGTCGACTTGCCGGCGCCGTTCGGACCAACAATGGTTACGATCTCACCCTCTGCGACTTCGAGGGAGAGCCCCCAAAGAGCCTGAGCTTTGCCGTAGCCGGCGGTGACATCGCGAACCTCAAGCATGCTTCCACCTCGACCCTAGATAAGCCTTCACGACCTCAGGGTCGCGCATGACGTCGGCCGGTACCCCTTCGGCAATCACCAGTCCCTGATTGAGCGCCATAATCCTGGTGGACAAAGCATTTACTACCCGGAGCACGTGTTCGACGATCACCAGGCTGATCCCCAGTTCGTGGATTCTCCGGATCATCAGGATGGACTCCTCGATTTCAGTCGGGTTGAGTCCGGCCAGCACCTCATCGAGAAACAGGACCCGGGGTTCTGAGGCCAGGGCCCTCGACAGCTCCAGGTATTTCAGTTGATGGAGGTTGAGTTCCGAGATCGGCAAGTCGGCATGGCCGGCGAGTCCTGCAAAATCCAACCAGTGCAACGCCCGCTCGATGGCTTCGGAAGGGGGCAGGTTGGCCCGGCCGAATATCAGAGAAACCGCCACATTCTCGCGAACGGTCATCCTGGTGAAAGGTCGAGGGATCTGGTACGTCCGCGAAATGCCCTCCTTGAACCGGTGGTGCGCCTCGGTTGCCGTGATGTCGATGTCCGCAAAGGTGATGCTTCCTTCGTTCGGTTCGGCGAACCCGCTCAGCACGTTGATCAGGGTCGACTTGCCCGACCCGTTCGGCCCCACCAGCCCGAGAATCTCGCCTTCGGCCACCGAACCGGTCACTCCGCCGAGGGCGGCGACGCCACCGAATCGTTTGTGGATGTTCTCGAACGTGAGGAGCGTCATACCGAGGCCGCCTCGGGAGGCTGGTCCGCCGGAGTGTTCGGCGGGCCTGATCGGCTGCTCCACCGACTCACCAGCGCCGGTGGAGGTAACAGAACGAGGACTGCGGCCAATTCCCCGACCACGAACTTGGCGATTGGAGACATATCAGGTATCCAGATGCGGGCCGCCACTACCCCGAGCACGAACGCGGCCAAAGCTGCCCAGCGCCGCCTGGCAAGTCGCGGCCACAAGCCGTCCTTGACTGCCAGCACCATCACGATGAGCAGGAGTCCGATGATGACATCATTGAGATGGCTCAGTGAGAGGGTTAGGTTGCCGCCGAACAGGTCGAGATCTCCCGCCCGGTTCAGTCGATCGGTCAGCGTGTGGATGATGGTCGCTCCTACTATTGGCCCCATCCAGTGACGCATGCCACCAAGAACACTCATCACGATCACGAACAGCGGTATCCGAATGCTGAAGACGTCTTCGATGGTGATGTAGCTGATCTGTACAGCGTGGACCGCGCCAGAGAGGCCGGCGAAGAAGGTAGAGATGCCAAAGGCCATCATCTTGTGTCGGAACGTCGGAACGCCCAGGCCCTCGGCAACCGCCTCGTCGTCGTTGATGGAAAAGAGTCCCCAACCGAGACGGGAATGTTGGATCGTGGCGGCCGCGAACACCGTGAGAACCGCGATGATCAAACCGAGCCGGAACATCATCGATGGGAAGCTCCCGAGGAAATCGGGTAGCTTGACCTCGTTGAGGGCGATGCCACTTCCGCCATCGATCTTCGAACTCACCCGGGCTATCGCCGCCACGACGAAGGCTACGGCCAGGGTCACCAGTGCAAAGATCTCGCCCTGAAGTTTGCGGAGTCGGAATACTACGAAGCCGAGTCCGAGGCCCAAAAGGGCCGACAGAATGCCGGCGACCGGAACCGCGGCGATGAGTGGCCAGCCGCGTTTGGCGGCGAGCACGCCGGTTGTGTAGACCCCGACCCCGAAAAAGGCCCCTTGCCCGAAACTGAAATAGCCGGAGTAGCCGGTGAACATATTCCAACTCGACGCCTGAGCGAACCAGAAAAGTAGTGAATACCCGAATAGAAGGTAGAAGATCGGAAAGCCCATGGGTCCCTGAAGCGTCGGCACGAACCAAAGGACAATCGCTCCAAACCCGAAGGCCGCCAACCGAATCGCGCTCCGACGATTCATACGGACGCTTTGCGGGTGAAAAGACCCTCGGGCCGAAACAGCAGCGTGGCAATGAGGATCACGAACGTTGCGAGTGGTGCGTAGGACGGTCCCCAGGTAACCGAGGCGACTGCCGCGACGACGCCGATCGTCACACCGGCTCCGAGGGCTCCGAGGGTGCTTCCGAGCCCCCCCAGAATGACCACGGGAAACACAATGCCGAACCATTCGACCGCCAACCCGGGAAAGAGTGCTTGCGACATGGCGATGAAGACGCCGGCGATCGCTGCGGTAGCCGATGCCAGGCC
>Ga0224496_10001139_pt1 | contig 16946 bp, 12 predicted proteins | sample SF_Jul11_sed_USG_2_FD_168127 | JGI IMG/M metagenome (GOLD analysis project Ga0224496, IMG submission 168127) | Sediment microbial communities from San Francisco Bay, California, United States - SF_Jul11_sed_USGS_8_1 | ecosystem: Environmental > Aquatic > Marine > Sediment | place: USA...
CGCGTCCCAGGGGGCAAACATCCGGGGGGGAAACATCGTCATCGACCCCACCTGTGTCGTTTCCGGTCTGGCGGTGATCGCCACCCAGGGCGGCGGGAGCATCACCCTGCACTCGCATATCGGGGTAGGTGACTTTGTCTATGTGGTTTCCATGGGCGGGGATATCGTCATCGGCCGGCACAGCGGCATCCAGATGTTTTGTGTCCTCTTCGGGCACGGCGGGTTGGTCATCGGCGACTATGTGCGGCTCGGCCCCCAGACCATGATCATCGCCTCCAACCACAATTTCGACCGTCTCGACATCCCCATCTGCATGCAGGGGGCAACGAACCGGGGGGTGGCCATCGAGGACGACGTCTGGATCGGCGCCGGCTGCAAGATCCTCGACGGGGTCACCATCGGCCGGGGGCTGCGTGATCGGGGCCGGGAGTGTGGTGACGCGGTCGATTCCACCCTATTCGGTGGCGGTTGGCGTGCCGGCGCGGGTAATCCGTAAACGGGGGGAAAAGAAAACATTGGAGTCTGACGATGCACAGCTTCTCGCCTGAGTGGGAAACAGTTCGCTGTCACCTTTGCAGCGGTTCCGGGGCGGCCCAGCCGTTACTTCTCCACGGGCAGCCTCTCAGACAGGGGCAGTATGGCTATGAACTCCATCCGGTGATCTGCCAATGTGGACTGGTCTTTCTCAATCCCCGCTGGAGTGCCGCAACCTATAACGATTTTTACACCAACCACTATGATGCGCTGTACCGGCTGGAGATCAAACCTGACTATGGCAAGCAGGGTGTCCGCAACAACATGCGCCAGGTCTGGGGGCGGGTCGAGCCGCATTTGCAACGGTCGGCGATCAATAACGTTCTCGACGCCGGCTGCGGGTCGGGGTATGGTCTTCAGTTTTTGCAGGAAGAGTTGCCCCAGGCGCGGATGGCGGGTATCGAGGCCTCGCCCGAGTGCTGCCGCATTCTTCAGGATGATGTCGGGGCGGACCTGCTGGACAGTGATGTGGACGGCCCTTGGGTGGAGAGCCATCAGGGGCGTTTTGACCTCATTGTCATGCGCCACGTGGTGGAGCATTTTCTCACCCCGGTGGAGACGCTGCGTCGTCTGCAAACCGCCCTTGCTCCTGGGGGTACCATCTATATCGCGGTGCCGGACATGATGCATCCGCGTACCGTGCTGCGGGATTATGACAAATGGTGGGAGTATTGGTTCCGAGCCGTGCATCCTTACTATTATTGCCGCGAAACCCTTTTCGCCACCCTTGCTCTCGCCGGCCTTGCCCCTCTTGCCTGGGGTGATGAGAACGAGGAGGTTTGGTGCCTGGCCGCAACGGCATCGCAACCTGCCGCCATTGAGGCGGCGGTGCCGCCGCAGTTGCGCTGGACGCAGCAGGATCTTCTGGACAAATTACTCCCTTGACGGGAAAGGACAACCTCGCCATGCTCCAATGCCAGATCGACTACGAAAAAATTACCATCAAGCTGCCCGGCGTAGCCCAGACCCTTGAGATGAGTCGACAGGATTGTGCCCGTTTTTTTCACTGCTTCTTTTTTGCCCACCAGACCGAGTGGCATGGGGTGGTGCCGCAGTACGGTGGGGTGACCATTCACAAGAATCCCTGCGATCTCTTCAATTACCAACAGATCATCTTTGCCCAGCAGCCCGACTGGATCATCGAGTGCGGCGCCTTTGAAGGCGGGGCGACCTTGTTTTTCGCCCACCTCCTGGATCTCATAGGCAAGGGCCGGGTGATCTCCGTCGACATCTGCGAAAGGGAAGGGGTGTGGCATGAAAAGGTTCGGCAGCATCCGCGGGTCACCTGTCTGCCCGGTAGCTCCACCGATCCTGCCGTTGTTTCCCAGGTCCACGAGTTGGTTGGCGAAGGGCGCAATAATTTCGTCATTCTTGATTCCCTGCACACCAAGGCACACGTACTCGGCGAGTTGGAGGCATATTCTCCCCTCCTGGGGTCGGGGAACTACTTGATTGTCGAGGATTCAAACCTTAACGGTCACCCCATCCCTGTTGAATGGTACTCGTGTCCGCCGGAAGGCGGCCCCTACGAAGCCGTCGCGGCGTTCCTGCAGGGGCGTGACGATTTCCGGATCGATCGGGAAATGGAGCAACGCTTCCTCTTCTCCTATGCCCCTTCCGGCTATCTCGTGAAAAAATAAGGAGCCATCATGTCTGAAAAACCGCCGGTCATCATCCTCGTCGTTTCCAAGTCCTTCGGCGAAGTAGACTGGATTCTGCCCGTTCTTACCCTTTTCAAGGAACAACACCCGGAATGGGAGATCATAACCCTTTTCAGCCATAAGGTTATTTACGATTTCCTGACGCTTAACACCACTTTGCTGGCGCAATTTTCGCAGGTTTCTTCTCTGAACATCGTTCCGCAGGAGCTGGCGCTTTTTTTTCAGGAGAATGTTGCTCCGGAACAGGTGAAAATTATCCTCAAAGATTACAACGAGGACCAATATTCTCCCTACAAAACCGAGGTGGAGCGTTATTGCCCGTCGGCATTGGTGGTGAGCTACCCCCACTCGAACCATATCTTTTCCAACCGCGGCACGGATGGCCTGCGCATTTGTCCCGATCCGGATGCCTATAGCGTTCATGATCTTTTTTTGCTCTGCTCCGAGCATGACATCCCCTATTGGTCGCGATACGTGGATGTCGGGAAAATTAGAACCTTTGGGTATCCGCGCTATGATTCGTGGTGGATGAAAAGGATTCTCAGTGGTCCAAATCTTAGGGAGAGCGAAGAGTTTCGCCGGGCCCAGCAGTTTGAAAAGGTTTTTTTCTATGTCTCCCGGGGCGCGCATCCTGTTTACCTCAACCAGGGTGATTACGAGTACCTGTTGCGCTCGACCCTGGAGGAGACGCTCCGCTACGAAGATGGGCTGTTGCTCATCAAGCCACATCCCCGTCAGGACGTGGAGGATCTGCATCGGGTTCTGAGTGACTATGATCCGCAACGGTGGATGGTTTCCGGACTGCATCTCATGGAACTTGCCTCGCTTGCCGACGTGGTGATTTCCGGTTGGTCCTCCGGCATCCTCGATGGGTTGGCGGTTGGCAAGCCGGTGATCGAGTTTTGGCGTTTCAGCGGGATGGATCCCGATTGCCGCGTGAGTTCGGACGGCAGGCCGAGCACCATCTACAGGGAACTCGGCCTGGTGAGGGCGGCGGAGACGCGCGAAGAACTGGCAGCGTTGCTCGCCGACGCAATAAGCGACCCGGAGGGACCTGCATGGCAGGTGCAGAAGCGGGCCTTCGGGAGGTACTGCAAGGAGATTGACAATGCCTCCGGATCCATTGCCGCCTGTCTCTTTGATGAGGTGGCGCGCAAGCAGGCGGGGCTTGCCCTCCCAGCCACGGGGCAGCCGCCGACAGGGCTGATTGACGCGATGATCGATTTTGTCACCGGCCTGGCGGAGGATGGCGAGGAGGAGCGAGTAGGTCAGTGGCTTGAGTTTTTGATCGCCCAATTTCCCGAAGAGCCGCATGTCCTCAATAACCTCGGTGTCTTTCTGTTCAACAGGGGAGATTCGGTGGGCGCCGTCGATTGTTTGGTAAAAAGCGTCAAGCATGAGCCTCGCTATCAGGAGGCGACGATGAATCTGGTGCAGATCCTGCTCTTTTTAGGGCGGGAGGATGATGCCGCGGATATCGTCGTGTCGTTTTATCGGCAAACCTCGGGAACCGGGCCTCGAGCGGCGTTCCTCCAGGCGTTGCGCGAGCAGCTCGGCGAGGAACCCTTTGGCCGGATGCAGGAGCGGCTGGTGGCCCTGCATGGACCTGCATCCGCGGCATGAGGCATGATTGCCTGGTGGTAGGCGGCGGCATCGTCGGCCTTGCCCTGAGTCATGCCCTGCTCCTGCGGCGTCCCGGCCTGCGGTTGCTCCTTCTTGACAAGGAGGGGCAGGTGGGGCGCCACCAGACCGGCCACAATAGCGGGGTTATTCATTCCGGGATCTACTACCGGCCTGGTAGCCATAAGGCGCGCACCTGCCGCCGAGGGTACAACCTGCTGCTCGCCTTCTGCCGTGAGCAGCAGGTTGCCCACGAGATTTGCGGTAAACTGGTTGTTGCCGTCGAGGAACGGGAAAAGCCCTGGCTCGCGGAACTCCACTGCCGCGGCGAAGCCAACGGGCTCACCGGCCTGCGGTGCATGCCTCTGGAAGCGATGCGCGAGATTGAACCGCACGTGGCAGGTGTTGAGGGGCTTTGGGTGCCGCAGACCGGCATTGTCGATTTTGCTGCGGTAGCCAACCGTTTGGCCGAATTGGTCCGGGGGATGGGCGGCGAGATCGTCCTGGGGGAGGAGGTGGTGGCGATGCGCACGCGAGCCGATTGTGTCGAGGTGGAGACCGCGAACGGTTGCCGTCAAGCCCGCCATGCCGTGAACTGCGCCGGTCTCCAGTCGGACCGGCTGGCGCGGTTCACCCGGCCCGATCTGCCGGTGCGGATCATCCCTTTCCGTGGGGAGTACTACATCCTCCGTCCCGAGAGGCGCGAACTGGTGCGGAACCTGATCTACCCGGTACCGGATCCTTCCTTTCCCTTTTTGGGCGTCCATTTCACCCGGATGGTCGGAGGCGAGGTGGAGGCCGGGCCCAATGCGGTGCTCGCCTTCAAGCGCGAGGGGTATGAAAAAACGGATTTTTCCTGGCGCGATGTCAGGGAGTCCCTCGCCTGGCCGGGGTTGCGTATCCTGGCCAGGCGTCATTGGCGGGCCGGGTTGGGGGAAATCCACCGTTCCTATAGCAAGGCGGCGTTTGTCGCGGCCTTGCAGCGGCTCATCCCCGAGGTCGTGGACGCGGATTTTCTGCCCGGCAATACCGGGGTAAGGGCGCAGGCCTGTGACCGGGAGGGCCGGCTGCTGGATGATTTCTATTTTGTCGAGGGTGAGCGAGTGCTGCACGTTTTGAATGCGCCGTCGCCGGCGGCCACCGCCGCTCTCGCCATCGGTGAATATCTTTGTGAAATTTTTCTGTCCAGGCTGTAAGAGCTCCAAAGGGCAGGTTCAATAACGGGAGAGAAAATAATGCCCATCGAGAATGTTGCCCCGCCGCTTCAACTCTGGAAGAGCTATAAATACCTTGGCGGCGATAGGGGGCACACTTATCACGAAGTCCGCCACGAGCCCACCGGCGGCCCTGAAAACGGCCCGTATGTCTGGGCCGACGATACCAAATGGTCCATCGATACTCCGGAAGATCCCCCCTCCATCCTCTTTCTGATTCAGTACCGAATTTGGAATAATGAGCCGCCGTTGGATCTCAGGAACGCGGAACTCCGTTTTCGGTTGCGGGGCGAGAATCTGGCGCTCCACGGCGGCCGCTGCCATTTCTGGGCCGTCACCTATGCCCCCACCGCCACTCGCTGGCATTACTCCGGGGAGTCGATTCCTATTGCCGACGGGTGTTGGGGTGACGAGGTGGTTCTCAGGCTGGAGGACGACCCGGAGAAATGGCATCATAGTTTTTCCAGCTTTCGGGGGGGGGAGCAAACGCTGGGTGCGACATTGTCCACCTGTTTCAGCTATGGTTTTTCCCTTGTCGGGTTTTCGGAAAAGGTGACTGGAAGAATTTGCCTGGCGGACTTCAGGTTGCACCAGGAGGTCGATCCCTGTTGGCCCTATGTTTACAACAGTAGCAAGGGGGGGAGCGAGTGGCTTACCGTCAGCAGGGAATGTGGCGCGCAGGTCTTTATCGCCGCCCCGGAACGGCTTGCCGGCGGGCAGAGCGTTCTGGTGGGCAATGGGGGGCCCGGGCTTTACCTGCGGCAGGATTATCTGTCCCTCGGCTCTCCCTTTGCCTTTGTCTACCTGGCCATGGTCCGGGCCCAGGATTCCACCGGCGGCCGCGATCTTCGGAATGCGCTGGTGAATGTCAGGCAGGTGTCCGAAGGATTCGACGCCAAGGGGGGGAAGATCTGCTTTTTTGTCGAGCATGCGGCAAGCGGCACCCGTTGGGTGCTCAAGGTGCCCATTGAGAATTGCAGCAACCAGCCGTGGTCCGCCATGCTCAGCGCCGACGAGGTATTCTGGGGCCGACTTTCCGGAACCCTCCCCCTTGAGGATGTACTTGCCGGTGAGAACGGCCGGGCGGGCTATGATTATTTCGGTCTCATGCTCACCGGGCCCCAGGGCGAGCCGAGCGGCATTTGGGGAATGACCCTTTTTTCCGTCGGGCCCACCCTCGACCGCCGCTGTTTGCGAACAGCAGGCTGAACCGGCAGAAGATTGTCTCGCCTTGAGGCGTAAGCCCTTGCGGCTTGGTCATCCTGCCGAAGAGCCGGCGCAAACCGGGGTGGCGCCGGTATAGACGATGCATTTGCGGCAGAGGGCCGGCAGTCGCTTCTCGTTGTTGTTCACAATCAAGTCGCGTAACCGTTGGTAGGCATGGTTGTGCCAGATGGTTGACAGCGGCGTTTCCTCGATGTTTCCCATCACGTTTTCACTGGCCAGGTCGTAGCAGCAGGGAACCACGTCGCCGTTGGCACGAATCGCCATTTCGGTGAACGGTTTGTCGCAGAACCGCTGCGGCGGCATCAACTCCTCGGTCCCCTGGGCCATGGCCGAGCGCGTCCGATCAAGGCCGGGCCACTCCATGGCGTAGTGCGTTTCGATGGGCAGATCGGCGAACTCCTCGCGGAGAAAGGTGGGCGGGACAGCTTTTCCCGGGTCGCCGGGCCGTTTGACGATGGTATTGGCGATGGCGAGTTGGATTTTCGGGGCGAGCCGATGGAGGAGACGAATGTTGTGGGCCACCTGCCGGTAGTCGGCACCCACGCGAATGGCGTTGTTTTCCTCGGCGGATCGGCCGTCAATGGAAATTTCAATGGTGTCGACGCCGCAATCGGCAAGTTTCAGGCATCGCTCTTCGGTGAGCAGCATGCCGTTGGTGTTGAAGAAGATTCTTTTGACGCCGGTTCCGGCGCGGAGGGTGCGGATCATTTCCTCCAGATGTCGGTTTAAGAGCGGCTCGCCGCCCAGGTAGAGAACGCATTCGGCCAGGTTGGGAACCTGGCTGAGCTGTTCCACCACGGTAAGAAAAAGGTCCATGGACATGGTGCGCCGTTCGACCGTGCCATAGGAGACACCGGTCGGGCAATGACGGCAACGCAGGTTGCAGGCGCTGGACGTCTCGATGCGGACCCGGGCGGCCCCCCAGGGTGGGGTTGCCGCGCAGCCCGCCGCCACGGCTTTCGCGAGGCTGCGGACACCGTGGGCGTAATCGCCGTCATGGTGCTGGGCAAGGCCCAGACCGTAACGGGCGGCGATTGCTTGTGGATCCCGCTCGAGGGCCAGGGCATATTGTTCGACGGCTTCTCCGTATGCCTGTTGCAGAAAGTTAAGGTCGCCAAGACCGGTGTATCCGTCGGCCTGTGTCGGGGTCAGCGCTATGGTTTGTCGGAAGGCCGTGTGGGCGGCGTCAAGATTGCCTGTTGCCAATCGGCAGAGGGCCAGGTTGTGCCAGGCGGCGGCAAAGTCCGGCTGGAGGACGATCGCCTGTCGGTAAGCGGCAATGGCTTCCGGGATCCGGGATAAGGCCCTGAGGCTGGCGCCCAGAAAGAAGAATGCCTCCACATGGTCGGGACGTCTGATGGTCACCTGCTTCAGCCGATCCGTCGCCTCCTGGTGAACGCCGAGAGCTTGGAGGGTAAGGCCCAGATAGAATTGAGCCCGGAAACCGTCCGGATCTTGGTCGATTGCGCTCAGGAGAGCCTTTTGGGCTTCTCGGTGTTGGCCGAGCCGGTAGAGGCAAATGCCCGTGGCGTTGCGGAGGGCGGGGAAGTCTTCGCCGCGATGCGCCGCTTCGCGGAGGCAAGAAAGAGACTCCTGCCACATCTCCGTCTGAAAATACCTTTCGGCGCGGGCGAGGACCTCCGGAAGGGGGAGGGCGGCCAGGCGGTCCGGTGGGTGTAACCGTTCATCCTTTCCGGACGGACTACCTTTGGAAGGCGGGGCGACCATGATTGCTCCTGTTGCCTGGCGAGGGCTACAGCCGAACCGGAATTTCGCGATCGGCAAGGAATTGCTTGATTTCCAGGGGGGTTTGCTCGGTGAAGTGAAAGATGCTCGCCGCAGCCGCAGCCGAGGCGTTGCCGGCCGTCACCGCCTCGTAGACGTGCCGGGCGTTGCCAGCACCGCCCGAGGCTATCACCGGAATCGAGACGGTGTCGCATACCTGCCGGATGCAGTCAAGCTCATAGCCGGTCATGGTGCCGTCCCGGTCAATGGAGGTGAGCAGAATTTCTCCGGCTCCCATCTCTTCCATTTTTTTTGCAAACGCAACCGGCTCCAGGCCGGTTGGGCGGCTTCCGCAATGGGTGTATACCTCGTAGCCGTTGCCGGCTTTTTTGCGAAAGTCGAGTGCAACCACCACGCATTGCGAGCCGAATCGTTTGGCCACCTCGCTGATCAGTTCCGGGCGGGTCACCGCCGCGCTGTTGATCGCCACTTTGTCGGCCCCCACCATCAGCAGCCGGTGTACGTCCTCGACGCTGCGAACCCCGCCACCCACGGTGAGCGGCATGAAGCACTCGTCGGCGAGATCGTCGACGATTTCGAAGTCGGGGGAGCGTTGTTCCGGGGTCGCGGTGATGTCGAGAAAGATGAGTTCATCCACCTCGCGGAGGCTGTAGACCATCACCGCCTGGAGGGCGCTGCCGGTCCGCCGCCAGGAGTCGAACCCCACGCCCTTGACCAGGCCGAAATTTTTGTAGAGCAGTGTCGGGATGATCCGTATTTTCAGCATAGGGCAAGGAAGTTCCGGAGTAGGGCCTGGCCGGCGCCAAGGCTTTTTTCAGGGTGAAACTGCACGCCGAAGCAGTGCTCCCTGCCGACCACCGATGTAAAGCCCCCGCAGTAGGGGGTGGTGGCGATGCGGTGGGCGGCGTCGCACCGGAAGTGGTAGCTGTGCACGAAATAAAAGTCGGTCTGGTCGGCAATTCCGTCGAAGAGCGGGCAGGCCTGGCGGATTTCGACCTGGTTCCAGCCCACATGCGGGATGCGGGTTGCCTGGGTGTCCGGCTGGAGTCGCTCCACCTCGCCCGGGATGAGCCCCAGACCGGCGCTTCTGCCGCCTTCGTGGCCGATGGCGGCCATGAGCTGCATGCCGAGACAGATGCCGAGGAAGGGAATGTCGTGCCCCAATACCCGTTCGCGCAGCGGGGCGATAAGTCCCCGCTGGGTGAGGTTCAACATGGCGTCGGCGAATGAGCCGACCCCGGGCAGGATGATCCCGTCCGCACCGCTTACAGCCTCCGGCTCGGCGGTCACCAGCGGTTCGCCGCCGCATTTTTCCACGGCCCTGGCCACCGAATCGAGGTTGCACATGCCGTAGTTGATGATCGCGATTTCTTTCATGGGTTATCGTCGTTGATCTTGGTCAAGTTGCCGTGACGGTCCTTCACCAATCTTCCCTTGGCATCGCATACAAAGAGTTTTTTGTTGGTGAAACGGTCGCAGATTTTGATGAATTCGTCCAACGTCAGGTCGATTTCTTCGAGGATATCCGTGAGGGGCCGCCCCAGGTAGTTCCAGGGGAATTTGCCGTCGTGCTTCTTGACCAGCGTGAGCGCGTTTTCCCTGGAGATGCGGTCGCGACGGATGTGCAGACAGGCGATGTCGGTGGCCCGGCCGAAACCGAATTTGAGGAATTTGAAGTAGTCGTGAATGCCGGTTTGGTGATTGTCCAGATTCTCATAGTTGGCGAAAGAGCCTTCAACAAAGTGGGGATAGGTCTCGAATCCATGCCCTTGGGCTATCACGGCGTTGTGATAGCCGTCCCACGGCAGATAATAGCCGAGGAAAAGGCCGGTGACGCCAACGCGGCGCAACTCCTCGTCGCTCGGATAAGCGAACTGAATGAGGTGCCGGCGTTCGATGCCTTCGACACCGATCAGGTCGGAAACCCGTAATCCCAGCAGCCCCCCGAATTCCTCCAGCCAGCGGCGGGAAAGGGTGTTGTTATCCGCGTCGGCTGCCGGCCCGCCGTATTCGTTCTGGGAGTTTTCGCCCCAGATGATGAGGGGAATATTCATCTGCACGGCGATGCGAACCGGAACGGTGAAGATTGTCACATGCTCTGGCCAGGAGATGTCGCCTACGTTCTGGAGAGCGAATTTGTTGACCTTGCTGCGGACCACTCGGTTGGAGGTGACCTCGATGTAGTCGACCCCGAGCCTTTTAAGATTTTCAATGTTGCGGCGGCCGATGTCTGAGAGCGAACAGGTGGTGCCGGTGACGCAGAGGGGGTTCATGCCCATTTCGAGCATCTTGATCGTCTGGTAATGGGAATCCTTGCCGCCACTCACCGGGATGATGCAGTCGTAGTTGCTGCCGTCCGTGCTGCGGTAGCGGTCAAGGACTGTTGTCAGCTCTTTTTGGCGTTTTTTCCACTCGACGGCGGTGCGGCGTTCGAAGTAGCGGCAGGCGCTGCAGACGCCTTGGTCGTCTATTTCAAGATCCGGTTTGGTCTCCGGCATGACACAGCGGGTGCAATAGCGGATCATGGTGTTTCTCCTTTGTCGTGGGCCGCTTCTCGGCGGCGGTCAATGGGATGCGGTTTTGGGCGAAATCCTTTAACCGTTGTGCGGCACCGGCAACAAGAGGGTGGCGGCTTGGCTGCCGGGCCATGTGTGATTATATTGCTTGGCAGCGTCCAACATAACTGGCTACCGCACGTTCTTGCCTTTTACCAATAAGAGTAAGCCGGTGGTCAAGAGAGAATGGTAATGCCTCGCCAACGGGGTGTATCTCTTCCAGACGAAATTTGTTTTGCAGCAAGTCATTGATGCCGTCCATCGTGAAGCGGTGATAGTCATGGGGATAGGCATGAAATTCACAGTTCAACGGTAAGCCGAATACGAAGATCCCGCCGGGCCGCAGAATGCGGTGAATTTCCGCGATTGCGGCATGGACGTCGGGGACGTGCTCCAGCGCCCAGACGGAAAAGATCACATCGTACGCCTGGTCGGCAATGACTCCTTGTATGTTTTGAATGTCTCCGGTGAAGTCGGGTTGCAGGTTGTTGTCGAGGTCGAGCCGGAAATAGGAGGCACTTGCCGGAAAGTATTCGCGATAGAGGCTTCCTTCCTTGTCGCTGTCATTGCCCGATCCCACACTGAGAACATGACCTTTGATATCTGCGCAGAGTTTGCGGAGCAGGGCGTTGCTTTGGATCCTGTTTGGATCTGCCGGCGTTTTCCGAGGAGCAAAGGCGAGGCCGGCCCGGTAGCAGGCCAATGCCTCTTGCTCGAGTCCTTCGCGGTTAAAAGCGTTGCCGAGCAGGTTGGTGATCACGTTTGAAGGCGGCTGAGCTTGCCATGCTTTACGGAAGGCGACGATGGCCTCTTCTCTGAGGCCGAGACCCTGCAAGGTGATTCCCAGGAAGTAGTAGCCTTCCGCATAGGTCGGGTCGGCCTGGAGCGCTTTTTTGATCCTGTCCAGCGCCTCGGCGGGTCGACCCAGCTTCTGCAAAGCATACCCCAGCCTGCCAAGGGCGCGGGGCTGCTCGGGGTCCGCTACGATCACTTTTTCGAGCAGGGGGATCGCTTCGTCGTCCCGGTCTGCTGCCGATAATGAGATGGCATAGTTCTGGAGGTGGTGGAGAGGGGAGTCGGGATGGCGCTGGTGGGCTTCTCCCATCAACTGACAGGCCCGGGCAAATTCTCCAGTGCTGTAAGCGAGAACTCCCAGCATATGGAGTGCTTCCGGGTGGCCGGGGTATTGCTCAAGGATGTTTTGGTAGAGCACTTCCGCTTCCAGAAACCTGTTCGTCTGGCAAAGAGTCACGCCGTGGTCGAAGGCGTTCTGGAGTGCGTGGGGAGGGAGTGGCTGCATCGAGGGATTCTCCTTTGTCTTGTTTTTTAGCGTGAATCCCGCAGGCGCAGCAGCTCTTCCCGCACCGAGAGGATGACTTTCGGCCAATTCCCGGCAGTGGACTGCCTGAAGAGACGCATGGTCGGATACCAGGGAGAGTCTTCCCGGTTCAGCATCCAGCGCCAGTCCGGCACATAAGGGATAAGCGCCCAGGTCGGACGAGCCAGAGCCCCGGCCAGATGGGCAACGGCGGTGTCCACTGTGACGATCAGGTCGAGGTGGGTCATGATCGCGGCAGTGTCGGCAAAGGAGGTGAGTCGGGGCGCCAGGTCGATAACGCCCGGGAGAGCGGGAGGCTCTTCTCCCACCTGCAGGCTGTACAGCGTGATTCCGTCGAGATCGGCAAGGGGGGCCAGGTTTTCCTGGGAACAGGAGCGGTTTCGATCGTTTTTGTGCTGCGGGTTGCCCCGCCAGACGATTCCGACCTTGAGGGCTTGCTGATGCTCGGCGAACAGGGGGTGAAAGTGGTCCACCATGGTTTGGTCGGGGTGGATGTACGGTACTGTATTGGGGATGGTGTCCAGAGTGGTGCCCATCACCTCCGGCAGGTTGAGCAGCGGTGCATAATAGTCGGCGGACTCGCACCAAGAGGCTATTTCATGTTTGTATATGACTCGGTCGACTGTCGGATCCTTTTTGAACAGATCTTGCAGGGAAACTTCGCAGGCCAGAATGACCCTGCCGACCCTCTTCCTGATTATGGGGAGGTAACGGGTGAACTGGATTGTGTCGCCCTTGCCCTGCTCGGTAATGAGAAGCAGAGTGGTGTCCGGACTTGTCTCGCCCTGCCAGAGGGGCAGTGGCAGAACCATTCGGTCTGCTCCTTTGCGGCGCCATCGCCAACTGTATTCGCGGAAGCCCTCGTCCATGTTTCCTTGTAGAAGCAGGGTGTTGCTGAGGTTCCAGTGGGCCTCGACAAAGTCGGGGTCGGTGGCGATGGCCTGGCGATAACTGGTCTCGGCGGCGTTCAGGTCATTACGTTGTTGGTAGAGGCAACCCATGTTGTAGTGGGCCTTGGGGAGGGTGGGAGTAATGGCGAGCGCCTGCTGGTAGGCGTCGAGCGCCTCTTTTTCTCGGCCTTGTTGCTGGCGGGTGTTGCCGAGATTGGAAAGGGCATCGGCAAAGTCCGGCTGCAAAGCGAGGGCCTGTTTGAAAACAGCTATCGCCTGATCGAAGTCCCCCGTGTCGTGCAAGGCAAGGCCGAGGTTGTTGAGTATCTTGACGTTTTTCGGCTCCAGGGCCAGGGCGGCCCGGAAGCTGGTGATGGCTTCGGCCGGCTTTTCGGATTCATTCAAGGCGATGCCCATGTTGTAGTGGGCCATGGCGTGGTCGGGGTCAAGTTCCAAAGTCTTGTGGTACGTTGCGATAGCCTCGTCCATCTGTTGGCGTGCCTGCAACACCAGCGCAAGGCTGAAGAGGGTTTGTGCGCTGGGCGGATTTTCCAATCTCAATGTTTGGTTGTAGGCCTTTTCCGCCTCGGCATAGCGCTGTAACTTTTGCAAGACAACGCCGAGGTTGAACCAGGCTTCCTGGTAAGAGGGGTTGATTTGTATTGCCGCGTGGTAATGCTTGATCGCCTCTTCCCTGCGTCCGTTTGTTGCCAGGGCGTTGGCCAGGTTGTAGTGAGGTTCGGCTAAACTGTTGTCTCGGTTAACGAGTTGTTCGAAACACGCAACGGCCTGGTCGACCTGGCCTGTTTGGTAAAGAGCAAGGCCGAGGTTGTTGACGGCGTTGCTCCTGTTCGGAGACAAAGCGAGGAGTTTGCGATATGCGGAGATGGCCCCGTTGTATTCGTCGATCCGGAGCATTGTTTCGCCAAGCTGTTCGAGGAGTTGGAGTTCGTCGGTGGCCACGAAGGCTGCCTGTTTGTATGCGTCACCAGCGGCGCGGGTTTTTTCCTGCTTTATGAGGATGTCTCCCAATGCCTTGTGGGTTTCCGCCCTGTCGGGGGCGATGTGTGTCGCCTTTCGCAGCGACTGTTCCGCGGCCGGGAGGAGTCCAAGCTGTATGTATACGAAAGCGAGGTTATAGTAGGCGTCATGGTACCTGGAGTTGTCGCGTATCGCTGCCAGATAATAGCCAATGGCCTCGGTTGGCATGCCTTTGCGGGCAAAGGCGTTCCCGAGATTGAAATGCGCTTCCGCAAAGAACGGTTTGAGACGAATGGCGGTTTCGAGCGTGGGAATGGCTTCGGTCTCCCTTCCCACGCCGAGCAGGGCAAGTCCTAAATTGAAATGATGAAGAGGATCGTCTGGAGCCGACCGGCATGCTGCCTCGAAGTAGGAGCGCGCTTTGTCGTGTTCACCTGCCGCGTAGTGGATAAGGCCGAGAATCCGTAGGGTTTCATCGTTGTTTGGATGGCTTTCGAGCAATTGGAGGCAGAGCGAACGGGCCTCGGTTGATCGCCCGGCATGAAAGAGAAGATTGGCCTGGCGCAGACTTTCCGACAGGCATGGCCGGACTTCCGTAAATTGGGACTCGGTGATAGGGGTATGCATTACGGAACTCGAAATACGGTTATTATGCCGTGTGCTGACGTATGGTTACGAGGAAAACAGGAATCGGGGGGTGCATGTTTCACTTAATCGGTTCCCGAAGGGAAGAACTTTAAGTGAAATGAGATAGACTATCTTTCCGTTATCATCTTTCTTTGTTACGGATGATCCATAATAACGACTTGGCAGGGGCCCGACAAGTTAAAGGCCTCCTTCTTCATACGTTGCAGGTATTTCGGAATGCGTCCTTCCTGGGATATGCTTTTCCCGTGCCGTTTTATTAAAGAAATGCGCTTGCTTCCCGATACGTCTAGTCAATATATGAACCATAACATGATTCCGGCAGGGGAGGATTTCTTTCTGTCGGTTCGGAAGAGGTAGGAGTCAGATGGTTATTCCCTTGAAGACAAAGACGGCTGCGGATAGTGAGACGCTGGAGCGACCCGAGGGGAGCGATGGGCCGGATTCGCGGCAGGGAAGACGAGGAAGCGAAGAGTTCTGGCAAGCCAACATGGAGGCCCTTTCTCATTATCGCCCCGAGCTTTATGAACAGATCCGTCATGAAAAGCACGAGGATGCCGGGAGGCTGGAGGATGCCGGGGGGTGGTTTAATTTTGTCTACCCCTCCGGAGAGCCCGACCAGCCTCCAAGGCGGGCCGTTGTTGGCGATACCCCTTGGGAGGACGTGGCTTTCCATCTCGACACGGTGCCGCCGGAGGCAAAGGGGTTGGTTGTATTCCTCGGGATGGGATTGGGGTATGGCCCCCTGCTGATTCAGAGGGAACGTTCCGTCATTGCGCAGGTCGTCATTGTCGAACCCTCACCGGCACTTTTCGGTGCCGCTTTGCACGCCGTGGATCTTCGTCCCCTCATTGCCTCGGAAAAGGTTCTTTTTTTTGTCGGCGAACTCGATTTGGAGCGGTTCGAAGGGGCGGTAAGCCGAGTCGCATCTCTCGAAGACACTCATATACTTCGCCATTTGCCGAGTTTTCAGTGGCAACCCCAGCTGTATGGGGAGTTGAACAATAGCGTTTACATGCTGCTCAATCAGCTCAACGCCAGTGGCAGCACCACCAGGAAATGCGGCACCACCTTTGTGGAAAATAGGTTGGCCAATCTTACGTTGGTGCACCATAGCCACAGTCTCGATATTTTGCGTGACGCTTTTCAGGGACGTCCGGCTGTACTGGTTGCTGCCGGTCCATCCCTGGATCGGACCATTCCCGTGCTGCGGGAGGTTGCCGACCGTTGTGTGCTGATTGCCGCCGATTCCGCCCTTGCCCCTCTTGTTCAAGCCGGGATCATGCCCGATTTCGTTACTTCCATCGACTACCTGGATCTCAATTTCGAAAAGCTGGCGCCCTTTCTCGGTCAAGAATGGCCTTTTGCCTTGCTGGCATTGATCAAGGCCACTCCGTTGGTGCCAAAGCGTTTTCCGGTCAGGAATCTGTTCCTGGGTTTTCCCGAGGACCTTCCCCATAATTGGGTGATCGATGCTCTTGGTATAAAAACTTTGCCGCCCTCCGCCTCGTCCGTGGCGCATCTTTCCCTGGGGTTGGCCTTGGTCATGGGGTGTGATCCGGTTGTTTTTGTCGGTCAGGATTTGAGTTATACCGTTGCGGGCGGAGACCATGCCGATGGCACCGTCCTCATGCGCAGTGGCTTGCCGCAGGACCGGGAAATTTTTCATGTCGAGGCCGTTGGGGGAGGCAAGGTGCCAACCGATCGGCAGATGCTCAGCCTGCAGAAACTTTTCGAGGACATCATAAGTGAAACGCCGCGCACCTATCTCAACGCCACAGTTGCGGGAGTGCGACTCCGGGGAACAGTGGAGATGCCTTTGGCGGAAGCGGCAAGTCGCTATTTCCCATCCGAGCTGCCGGTGGATGCGTTGCTGGAGGAGATCATTGCCAAGAGCCCTCCAATGGCCGTCGATACCTTTCTCCGGCGTTCCCGTAAGACTCTTGACGCGCTTGGCCTGGTGCAGGGGCAGCTCGCCAAGGCCATCCGTTTGGGGACGGAGGCGGCGGCGGGGCTTGCGGCCCATGCAAAGCTGCATCGTGTCTGCGGATCTTTTGCCGATTTGCCTGCTGAAATGCGGAAGCTGCTGGCGCGTTTCGACCAGCAGAACAGCGAAATTGACCGCGCGCAAGCCGTTTGGGAACAGGTTCTGGAGCTGACCTTCGGAATACTTGGGGAAAACGATCGATGCCGGGAGCGCAACGATGGCATTCGCCGTGAGGAAGGGTATCTGGCCTGGACTGCCGCCGAGGTCGAGCGGATCAACACGATCAATGGGGAACGGAAGCAGGCGCTGGAATTTTACCGGGAACGTTTGGCGTCACTCGTGACCTATCTGGAAGAGGATGTCGGGGGCGGGAAGAAGCGGAGGCAGGGTGCGTTGCAACGTGTCCGCCGACATTTGCAGAAAGGCAATTACGTGCTTGCCGGGCGGGAGTTGCGCGCGGGGCAACCAATGGCCGGCGAAGAGGCGGATTGGCTTTTGGCGGAGGGTGAAATAAAGGCCGGCATGCTTGATTTTTCCGGGGCCTGGG
>Ga0224496_10001140_pt1 | contig 16903 bp, 12 predicted proteins | sample SF_Jul11_sed_USG_2_FD_168127 | JGI IMG/M metagenome (GOLD analysis project Ga0224496, IMG submission 168127) | Sediment microbial communities from San Francisco Bay, California, United States - SF_Jul11_sed_USGS_8_1 | ecosystem: Environmental > Aquatic > Marine > Sediment | place: USA...
GACGGCGCTGGCCATCATTCTTTTTTTATCGCTGGTCAGCCAGGCCATGGCGCAAGAGGAGGATACATCCTCCTGGGTGACGCGAATCAAGCCCCGGGGATGGAGCTTTTCCACCTCAACCACTATCAACGAGGAGCTGAATGTGGAACTGGTAATAGACAGTGGCTCCAGTTTCACCATCATCTCCACCAGGGCCGCCAAAGAACTTGGAATAGCTGATCAGCTGGCCCGGGCGCCCCGTTATCCGCTCAATGCTGGTGGGGGTGTGGTGTGGGTGCGTCTGGTGATACTAGATAGCGTGAGCGTGGCAGGCGCCGTAGCCTATGGTGTGGAGGGAGCCGTGGCGGACTTGCCCAGCTTCAAGGGCGCCCACGGCCTGCTGGGGAAAAGCTACCTGGGCCGATATTCATTTCTGGTAAACGGTCCCGCTGGAAAGATGACCCTCTCTCCTCATAAAAGCCTCCCTTTGTATGGGGGCCGTGGCGAAGGATGGTGGAAAAGCCAGGCGAAAAGGCTGCGCCTTCAGGCAAGCCTGTTTCGCGCCATGGAGCTGGGAGTGGACAGCAGCGTCTATTCCGGCGACACGCCGGACCGGCTGCTCAGCGAGAAGCTGTCCAGAAGAGACGCGGCGCGGCTGGCCAAATATTTCAAGGGTCTGCTGGCCAGCCTGGAAAAGGAAGCCCGGAGCCTGGGTGCGCCGGAGGAATGGATTAATTAAAGCAAGCCGCCAGCGGTAGGCAGGCTGCGGCCGGATTAACTTTTCGGGAGGCGGATGACGAATCTGGAGCCTTTTCCGGAGCCGGGCTCCACCCAGATGGAACCGCCATGGAGCCAGGCGCCCAGCTTGCAGAAAGCCAGCCCTATACCATAAGCCGGGACACCTTCCTTCCCGTTGCCGTCACTATGAAAAATACCGAATATTTTTTCCCGATCCTGCTTCCCCACGCCCCTGCCCTCGTCTTCCACGAAAATATCCACAAAGTCGGGCCCGGTGGTGGCGGAGAGAATCACCTTGCCGTTTTTCGGCGAATGCTTCAATGCGTTGTCCAGCAGGTTGGCCACCATGCGGCGCAGAAGGGTGGGGTCGGCCCATGCGGAAGACATTTCCGGCAGGGAGAGTTGAATCTGGACATCGATCCTGGAGGCGTAGATGGAAAATTCTTTCTCCAGGCAGGAGAATAACTGCTTCAATTCCACTTTGGCGAAATGGGGCCGCATCTTGTGTTCGCGCATCATCCGGCTGTCCAGAATGGATAGAACCAGGTCCAGCGACCTCTCCCCGCCGAATTTAATAAGCCCCAGGATCTCGTCGGCTTCCTCCCCCAGCTTCATCTGCTCCAGGTAATAAAGGTTTGCCTTGATGAGGGTCAGCGAATTTTTCAGATCGTGGACCGACATCATCAGGAGCTTTTCCTTGTCGGCGGCGATGCGCTTGAGCGACTCGATATCGTCACCAATAGGGAAGAGGGTCTCTTTTTCCCTTATAACCGCAAGTTTGATGGCGATAGCGTCCAATACTCCCTTGATCGACTCCTGCCGTGAAGCCAGATTTGGCCCATTGCTGGTTATCCCGGCGACATTGAGCACACCGAGCAACACGCCGGAAAAGTCAGAAATGGGAAGGGAACAGAAACTGTCGCCAAACTTGCGGTTTCTGTTTTCATTGCCGACAAATTCCGGAAGGTTTGCGATGCTGGAGAAAAAATAGGGTTTGCGGGTGTTTATAACGTACCCCGCCACAGATTTACTCACAAGATCCACGGGCATGCCGTAAATCTTTTCCGATCCCTCGCCGGCGGCGGCGCCCACTTCCCAGCCATGGCCATGACGCACCACCAACGAGCTAGTGGCGCCGCTCATCAGCAGCCTGGACACCTCGCATATCTGCTCCAGGGCCTTTCTCATCGGGGGGATCGCTGGGATCTTGACTTGCAGGATAGCCTCTCGGGCGGTGGTTTGCAGATTCTTGAAATCCGACTCTGTGTATTTGTCCGGCATGTGGGACAGGACGGCCCGAAGCGAATCCACAGGTGTGGCGCCTGATAATGAATTGTCTCCCGGCAAGTTCTATCTCTCCTCAATAATGAGAGGGATTATAGCAGATTATTTCTATTCTGAATCTTAAAATTACAAATAATCCAATATTCAAGGCATATTTTCATCTCAAAACAGCAAGTCAGGCTAATTTGGCAATTTTTTCCGACAATTGCTGGTATAAACCAGCGTCTTTCAAAGCATTGATCAGCCTTCGAGGATTATCGAGAAAGTCGCGAATAAACGCGATTTCAGAGATTTTTATAAACAGTGTAAATGGTTCCAGCGGCTGCCCCACGAAAAGCTTTCCGACCGTGTCATGGACATTTGCTCCCCCCAACAGGATCGGAGCCGCTACCGCCGCCCGGTCGGCCAACTTGCCGACATACCATATTATCCGTTCGTCTACGCTGTCCACATACTCGCGATGGCTCGGGTAGAGCCGCATGTTTTCGATAGATTTCAGTTTTGGGATGGTGTCGCAATAGGCGGTGTAGTTGCAAAATCTGCTGTTCATCGTCTCCATATCCACATCCAGCAGCGGCGTCTGGAATATCTCCCTCAGCAGGACGTCCCCGGTGATGGCGGAGTTTCCCAGCATATACACGATGTCACTTTGCGAATGACCTGGGCATCTTATCCACCGGATTCCCAGCCTTGCCAGCAGTTCATCCTGCTCCTCCAGCGCCAGATAGCGCGGGGCGAAGGGGGTGGATTTTTCGAACCACTCAATGGTCTTCCTTGCCCTGGCGATCTCCTGGGGAGGAAAGCCCATCTGCCTGAAAATCCCGATCATGGCTTCTGTTGTTTTATCGCCCCGTTCATAGCGGAAGGTGTCACGCCTGGAGGCCACCACCTTGGCTTTGGTGTTTTCAGCAAAGAATTTGGCCAGGCCGATATGGTCCGGGTGGAAGTGGGTGATGAAAATGTAATCGAGCCGGTCAAAATCGGTGTTTTCCCGGTGATAACGGATGGCGCTTTCCGTGGGGGGGCCTGTGTCGAACAGGATCAGGCGACCATCTATCTCCGTGGTGTATATATGCACTGGCCCCACAGGGTATGGGGTGTCAAGTGTACGCTGCCGTATGATGGGATCGGCGCTGCGGTTATTATCTATCATGGCTACATCATACACAAAAGTGGTCTATCCGGGGGAGGGGCCAGTACATGGCGGAAGTGGTGATTACTCCCCTGCCTCTTCACCCGCGCTCAAGACGCGCCGCCGGCTGATCCATGGCGCCAACAAGGCAAGCAAGGCTATTGGGATGAAGAGAAGGGACACTGCGTTGGCGATCTTCTGGGAAGGGGCGACATTGAACGCAAATGGCCGGTAGGACCGGAACAGCTCCGCCTCGTTACGCTCGGCTATGGTGAACCGGCCACCGAGCAGGCATCCGTTCTCTTCCGGGTAGAGGAAGCAGGCGGGGTTTCGCAGGTTGAGAAATCCGTTGGTATCCTTCATGATCGCTCCCGGCGACAAGCCGACTGCGGGGAGCTTTTTGAGCTGATAACCGAATACAGGCTCGTATGCCTTCATGGGCGAGGCGCCGAAGGTGAAAGCGATTTCCATGGACTTGTGGACTCTGTTTGTCGCTTCACCATCCTTGAAGCCTGGCTGGCCGATAAAGTTTATCCTCGGCTCAAAGCCGGGGGCCGCGGCCTTGGTATAGGCCGTGATCACCGGCATCGGATCATACGACTGGTTTCTGTAGTAATTCCAATCCCTGGCCAATCCGGTCATGACCAGGATAAGCGCCCCCACCACCGCGTAAAACTCTTTTCTTTTCGCCAGCGGCTCCGATTTTTCCAAAGCCAGCGCGGCCAGGATGATGACCGAAGGAATGTAGATGGCGATCCACCGCAGGTGAATGGAGGAGTTTTTCAGGATCGGGACCGAGGCGTGCAATCCGGAAGAGAACCACGATTGGTGATTCAAGAGCAGGGGCAAGGCCGCAAGGAATACGACCACCGCTCCAGCCACTCCCTGTGTTGTTAGCAGGCGCCTGAATAAACCAGAAGGCCCCAGTCTTAGCAGCGCCCCGTATCCTCCCACCAGCAGCAGGAGCGCCGGGCCGGGGGAGACGGCATAGTCTAGCTCGTGAGGCCCGATATAATACAGCGAGTTGATCATTATCGTGGCTTCCACTTTGCCATCGGTGGGCAGGAAGAGTGTAGACAGAATGATATACACCACCCCCAAGGCGTCGCGGACCAGTGGAATGGCGCCCTCCCTGGGAAAAGGGGCTATGAATGCGTGACCCGCCACAATCTTGGCGGCGGAGAGGCCCACGGCCATCGCGCCGGAGAGGCTGAATCGAAGAGCGAAATCCCGGAATCCGCCGAATGCCGCCACATGTATCAGCCCGGCCGCCAGTATCGCCGTCACCATGACCGGCGCCATGGCCAGCCCGCCGGAGCTTGCCATGTATGCGAGCATCAGCGACGCCGCGGCCACATCGCGCATCAGCGCTGATAGCCCGGCCCTTTGGCGTACCAGAAAGAATACGATCCACGGCGTCAACGCAAAGGAGTGGTAAGCGAAATGGCCAATGATCATCCGGGAGATATAGAACCCGTTGAACATGAACATAACGGCCGCATAGGCGCTGGCCGCAGGGCTGGCGCGAAAAGGCCCCGCCAATAACGAGTAAAATCCGGCAAATCCTATCCCGGTGAAGAGAAGAACCGTAACATATATGGCCGAAACCGGGTCCATGAAAATCATCAATGCCTGGGGGAGAGAGTGGTACATGCTCTGCGGATTGGAGAAAAAGGGGGCGCCGCCAAAAAAGGAGGGGGTGAACCATGGGACGGAAAATAATCCGTTTATCTTCCACCAGAAATAACCATCCAGCAGATGGGGCAGAAAATATGAGTAGTCATGACCCATGGGCCCACCGGAGATGGGGAAGAAACCGCTCATCAGCATGTGGAACCCCACCAGGGATGGAATCCCTGCGGCTACAAAGGTTTTTAGATGAGCGGATTTGAGGAAACTGACCATCGGCGCATTATATCACCGCTTCGGTTGCGGATGGGTTCCATCCTTTCAGGGTGGTATAATCGACGGGAATGAATATGGAAATATCTGATTTATCGCGGGTCGCCCGCGCCGAGGGGGATGTTGTACCCTTGGAGGAAGGCGCTCTGTGATCGCTCTGGCCCATCGACATTGGCTACCCGTCTTCACCGCCGTTCTGCTAGCTCTGGTGGTGGTCACCCATGGGGACTACGGGATATCGTGGGATGAACATGTGCAGTCGGAATATGGCGAACGGGCGTTGCGCTACTACTTCTCCGGCGGGGAGGACAAAAGCTGCCTCCAGTTCGGCAACCTGAAGTTCTACGGTCCCGTGTTCGAGATGGCCGCCGCGCTGGTCTATTCCGAAACAGGGATGGACAAATACCGGGTCCGTCATTTCCTCTCCGCCCTTATGGGGATTCTTGCTTTGGCGGGTGTGGCTGTTTTCGGCGGCATGACCGGCTCGAGGGTGATGGGTTTCACCGCCACCCTGTGTCTGGTGACTACCCCTTTGTTTTATGGCCATTGGTATATCAATTCCAAAGATGTGCCGTTCGCCGCTTTCTTCGTCTGGTCCATGGTATACACCGCGCGGCTGCTTGGCTCCGGCGGCGGCGCCTCTGGAGGCGCCACATGGAAGAACGCGGTGGCGGCGGGACTTGCCATGGGGATGACGGCAGCCATCCGGCCCACTGGAGTGGTGCTGCTATTGGGAATGCTGGGCACGGCGGTGGGCTACAGGATCCTGGTCATCCTCCTTGCCGCGGATGAGAAGCGGCCATTAATCAGAATTTTGGCCATGGCATTAATCCAGGTGTTGCTCGCGGCGGGTGTAATGATCATCCTGTGGCCACTGGCGCATGGCGGATTGAACGACATCGTGACCGGCGTCAGGGAGGGGATGAGATTCTCCACATCGTATCCCACCCTCTTCGCCGGGCATGTGGTGCTCAGCGACCGGCTCCCTTCGAATTACATTCTTCAATACTTCGTTATCACCACCCCTCTGGTTGCGCTCCTGCTGATGGTGACCGGCCTGTTTGTCGGCGCCCTGGAAGTGAACAGAAAGCCAGATTCAAACCGCTCCTTCATGATATTCCTGCTGTTCCCATGGTTTTTCGCTCCGATCCTCTTCTTCGTGATCTTCAGTGCCAACATATACGACAAGCTGCGCCATTTTCTGTTCATCATGCCAGCGGCGTCCCTTTTCGCCGGATTGGCGGTGGAGCGGCTGGTTTACCTGTTCAGTGGCCGCCGGGCCACGGCAGTCACGGTGGCCCTGGTGGCTCTCCTGTCATTACCCATCGTGGATATGGCTCGGCTCCATCCGTTTCAATACACCTATTTTAATTCCCTGGTAGGGGGGGTGGCAGGCGCCTCTGGAAGATATGAAACAGAATATTGGGCCACCAGCTACAAGGAGGCGATTGAGCATATAAACACGGCTTCGGCGGGGAAAAATATTCGTGTCCTGCTGGCGGCCAATGACTTCAACAAAATGTGCGCCACACTTTACGCCAGGCCGGGCGTGGAGGTGGATACCACTGAAGAAATATATGGGAGGCCGGTCCTGCCGTGGAAGATAGCGTCAGGCGATCTGCCAGAGCAGTATGACTACTATGTGGCGTCATATCGCTTCGGGATGTCGCATGCGTTCCCAAAAGCCCCAGTGGAGCATATGGTGGGCAGGATAGGGGCCATGTTCACGGTGATAAAGGGGAGGGAGCGCCAGACCTTCCTCACCACACCACCGGACCCCGTCCCAGGCGAATAATCTCCGGTGAGCCTCCCGTGGCGTCTACCACGGTGGAAGGCTCGGATAAAAGCGGCCCCACGGAAATGGCCAAATCTATCTTGGAGGAAAACTCCTCGGGAATCAGGGCAGGATCCGTCAGCGGCTCCCCGCCGGCCAGGTTCACGGAGGAGGTGAGGATTGGCCATCCCAGTTGCTCCACCAGCATCCGGCAGACGCGGTCGTCCGGAATACGCACGCCCACGGTGTTCCGCTTACCCAGCATCTTTTTAGGAATATTCGTCTTCCTGGCCTCCAGGACGAAGGTGTATGGTCCGGGAAGAACCTTGTTCATCAGGCGAAAGGCCCAGTTGGGTACAAAGGCAAACTCGCTGATCTGGGCGACACTGACGCATATGAATGAAAACGGCTTGTTGGCGTCCCGTTTTTTTATTTCAGCGATGCGTTTGATCGCGTCGGTCTGGAAGATGTCGCACCCGATGCCGTACACGGTGTCGGTGGGATAGACTATGACTCCCCCTCTTTGCAGGGCCTCCACCGCCGGTGTCAGAGACTTGTAGCTTATCCTGTCAGGATTTATGTGTGTTGTTTCCATGGAGGTATTATCACCTCAAAGCTCCTGCCTCGCAAGGCGCCGTATTTGAGCCTTTTTCCCTTTTATTTCTTCTCTGCATGTGGCATGCTTTTCAATTTTCGCAAAATCAATGATAATGACCATGCATGCCCCGCATTATGCCGGGTCAACGATATTTGGAGTTACTTGATGGGCAATGGATACAAGATGGCGGTCCTCATCAAGCAGGTCCCCGACACCTCCAGCGCCGCCGGGGTGAATCCGGACGGCACCGTGGATCGGGCCAGGGCCAAAAGGATGATAAATCCCTTCGACAAGTACGCCCTGCAGAAGGCGATCGAGACCAGGGCCTCCCATGGCGGAGAAATAATTGTCGTCTCCATGGGGCCGCCACCGGCCATGGAAGTGCTGGTGGAGGCGCTGGAATATGGCGCGGACGCCGGCTATCTCCTCTCCGACAGGCGTCTGGCCGCGTCAGACACCCTGGCCACGGCCTATGCCCTATACAAAACCGTCGTTTACTTAAAGGATGTGGACATCGTCTTCACGGGGCTGCAGACCACCGATGGCGACACCGCCCAGACCGGGCCCCAGATCGCCGAACGCCTGGATGTGGCCCAGATCACATATTGCGAAACCATGGAAATCGTCGACGGGCGCATCCACGCCTCCCGGATAATAGACGGGGGAATCCAGAAGCTGGAAACAGCTCCCCCGGCGCTGATTACCGTAGCCAACTCCGCCAGCCGCCTGGAGCACAAAAAATTCACCAACGTACATATGGTGAAAAAGCTCTCCCGCGACAAAGCGGAGATGGAGAAAAGGATCAGGGTCGTAACCTTGGACGATATCGGCGCCGAACCGGAACGGGTGGGTCTTTTGGGCAGCCCCACCGTAGTGGGAAAAACATGGAAGCTAGGGGAAAAGGGTGGCTCCTGCAAGCTGTTCAAGGGCGATAAGCCTTCCCATGAGGTGGAGCTTCTGGTGAACGCAGTCGCCAGCGAGGGCAGGGGAGTGGAGGAGTTCGTGCTATGAGCCAGTATGAAGATATAGTCGTCATCGCCGACCAAATACAAAACGACCTGCGCCCCATCACCTTCGAGCTTCTGGGCGCGGCCCAGACTCTGGCAGCCAAACTGGATGTGAAGGTGCGCGCCATTGTGATGGGGCACAACCTGGGGAGCATACCCCAGGACCTTATCCATAATGGCGCCGATTCGGTGTACGTAGTGGACCAGCCGGAACTGGCCGAGTACACAACCCTGACCTATCGGAGGGCAGCCATTTCCGTTATCGAGTCTTTCGAGCGCCCGCCGCACATCGCCCTTTGCGGCGCCACCACCCTGGGCCGGGACCTGGCGCCAAGGATCGCTTCGCATTTCGAGACGGGGCTAACGGCGGACTGCACGGAGCTGGATATCGGAGATTACGAGCACAAGGGGAAGGCGGATCCCTCCAAGACGGGGACTTACAACAACTGCCTCTACGCCATCCGTCCCAGCTTTGGTGAAAGCCTGAAAGCCAGAATCCTGGGGCCATGGAAAAATCCGCAAATGGCCACCGCCAGGACCGGCGCCCTGATCCCCTTTGTCACAGACACCACCAGGACGGGGCGGATAGTCGCGATAAAGGTAAAGTTTGAGGAATCGGATTTCAGGGTGAAGGTAATTGAGACAGTGCGAGCGGTGTCTGACGCCCTGGACCTGATCCGGGCCAAAGTGATAGTCAGCGGCGGGTTCGGCCTGGGTGGTCCGGAGGGCTTTGATGTGGTGAGTGACCTGGCGTCGGTGTTCAAGGAGTCGGCGGTGGGATCCTCTCGCAAGGCGGTGGACTCCGGATGGATTCCCTACTCCCACCAGGTGGGGCAGACGGGAAAGACAGTGCGCCCCGTGTTATACATCGCCCTGGGCATCTCCGGCGCTATTCAGCATCGGGTGGGGATGAGCAACAGTGGCACGATCATTGCCGTGAACAAGGACGAGAAAGCGCCGATTTTCCAGTTCGCCCACTACGGAATAGTGGGAGACCTGTACGACATCGCGCCTATGCTCAAGGAACAATTCAAAAAATCGATGGCCTCCTGACGGGAGAAGAAGACAGTGAGCGACCGAATAGAATACGACGTGACTCTGGTGGGGGGGGGGCCCGCAAACATGGCCCTCGCATACCGCCTGGTCCAGTTGACGGACAAGCCTATAAAAATAGCTGTTCTGGAAAAGGCGAAGGATATCGGGGGCCACCTGCTATCCGGCGCCGTGTCCAATCCCAGGGTGATAGAAAAACTGTTCCCCCAGTGGAAGACCGATGGATTCCCCCACCAGGGAGTATGCTCCGAGAGCTATGTGAGCGTCCTTGGTCCCCGCAGATTGGAGAATGTACCTTCCCTTCTCACTCCTCCATATTTCAAAAAGGAGGGGTACGCCATCTTGAACATATCGGAGATGTGCGCGTACATCGCCGACAGGATTACCGAAGCCGCCGCCGCCAAGGATGGCGTGGTGGTGGACTTCTATCCCGGCTTCCCCGCACAGGAGATCGTCTATGACGGCGATCGCGTGGCCGGAGTGAAGGTGGACGATACCGGCGACGAGAACGCCGACACGCTATACGCCAAGGTCACCGTTTTCGGTGACAAGGGCTTTGTCTCCAGAGACCTTGTCGCCAAGCGCAACCTGCGCAAGAATCCGCAAGTGTGGAGCGTGGGGGTGAAGGAAGTGTGGGAGACCTCTGAAAACTACGAAGGAAAAGTGTGGCATACCATGGGATATCCGCTGGCGCCGGGCCACCTGGGGGGCGGATTCGTCTATGGACAGAAGAACAACCGGCTGGTCATCGGAATGGTGATGGGGCTTGATTTTGTGAACCCGAACCTTCGCCCGCCACAGGTGTTGCAGGACCTGAAGAAGCACCCTTTCATGCAGGAGATGCTGCGCGGTGGCAAACTGCTAAAGTACGGCGCCTCAGTGCTGCCGGAGGGGGGCTTATACTCCCTGCCGGAAAAATTCGCCGTGGATGGCGCCATGCTGGTGGGCGACGCGTTGGGAACGCTGGACGTGAAGCGCTTCTCCGGCGTGGACAAGGCGATGGAGAGCGGATATCAGGCCGCCGAGACAATATGGGAAGCGCACAAGAAAGATGATTTTTCCGCTTCCGGGCTGGCTGGCTATCAGTCGCGGCTTATGGCCGGATGGGTGGGGCTGGAGCTCAAGGACTCCCGCTATTTCCGCAAGGCTTTCACCGACCACCCGAAACTGCTGGAGATATTCATTCCTCGCCTGGCGGCCGCCGTGGACTCCGGCAAGAGCGTGGTGTACGCAGGCCTCCAGGCGGGCATGGCGGATCCTTTCGGCTCCCTGGGCCTGTTGAGCGCCAGGAAGATGATCGAGAATCCCTCCGATATCGGCCGGGCCGAATATAAGGAGGATCGTACCCATATCGGCAAGGACTACGCGGATAACCGGAAGATCTCCGAAGGCTACGCGGAAAACACCGTATACACCACCGCCGATGTGGTGTTTTACGCCCACACCCACTATGGCGAGGAGAATCGCCATATAGAAGAGTTCGACGCGGCGGTGTGCCGGGATTGCATCGCCGTGTTCGACGCCGCGGGCAAGGACACACCCTGCGTGGGGGATTGCACTGCCGAGGTGCACCAGACCCTGGAAAAAGACGGCGCAAGAATCCACGCCATGGCCCTGGAGAACTGCGTCCAGTGCACCACATGCGAGATCGTCTGCCCCAAAACCAATCTTCGGGTGCGGGCGGCGCTGCGCGGGTATGGGCCGGATTTTTCCGGGATGTGAATACAGCAGGCGTGATCCACGGGCGGCGGCTGAGACGGCGCATGTACCACCCCTGATGGGGACAAGTTCATTTTGGCTCTGCGGCGTTTTGATGTAGAATACCTGACTTGGCATTCGAGATGCCGAGGCGCCGGGCCAACGCGCCGTAGGCCGGCAATTCCACATTTTCGGCGAGGTTGCGGTGATAGACCTGCACATGCACACGTTTTTGTCCGATGGGGTTCTGGTTCCGTCAGAGCTGGCGCGCCGCGCCGCCATGAAGGGGTACCGGGCGATGGCCATCACCGACCATGTGGATATGGCCAACGCGGAGGAGGTCATCGGGCAGATAGTCCGGTTTTGCGCCACCTACCAGGGAGAGGTGAAGGTTATACCTGGAGCGGAAATCACACATGTGCCGCCCCGGATGTACGCCGAAGTGGCGCGGATATGCAGGCAGGCCGGGGCCAAGGTGCTGGTGGCCCATGGGGAGACCATTGTGGAGCCGGTGGAGCCGGGGACCAACCGGGCCGCCATCGAAGCGGGAGTGGATGTTTTGGCCCACCCGGGATTGATCGGCGAGGAGGACGCCCGGCTGGCGGCGAAAATGGGTGTGGCGCTGGAGATAAGCGGCAGGGCCGGTCATAGTTTGGCTAACGGCCACGTGGCCGCCATGGCCAGGAAGGCTGGAGCCCGGCTGGTGTTCGACACAGACTCCCACGCGCCTCATGATCTGATGGACCTGGCTACGGCCAGGAAGGTGGCTTTGGGCGCTGGGATGACCGGCGAGGAGATAGATTCAATGTTCCAGTTCGCTAATGAACTGGTGAAAAAAATGGTTTGAAGGATAACTGACAATGGCTCGGTACGACCGGATATCAAAACGAAACACGGACAAAAACAGACTTTTATCGGATCCCTCCGCCCAGTCCTGGGAATGGCTGGACAAGCATGGATGGAAGGTCGGCGCTGGCGCCGCGGTGCTTTTCGTGGCTGGATTGATTCTGTTGGGAGTAGGTTATTACCAAAAAGTCACCCTGGCGGACGCCCAGACGAAGCTTTTCCACGCAGCAGCCCTGGAGAGCAAGGCCTCCGCCGGTCAGGCCTCTCCCAGGGAGGCGATAGAGGAATATGAGAACCTGATCGCCTCCTCCAGCCGCACGGATGTTCAGGTACAGGCGCGGATGCTGTTGGCTGGGCTCTATATGCGGGAGGGGGAGCCGGGAAGAGCGGTGGAGCACTTCACCCTGGCAGCGGCATTTGCCGGAGAGGGGAGCATGTTCGGCGAGTTCTGCCAGGTGGGCATGGCCTTGGCCCTGGCGGACCAGGGGAAGGCCGACGAGGCGGAAACCAAACTTAAGGCCCTTTCCGCTAGCGCTAAATTCTATCCCAAGGAAGAGATTTTACGCGAGCTTGCCTTTATCCAGGCTGCCGCTGGCAGGAATAAAGAGGCAGGGCAGACCCTGACCGCCGCATCGGGGCAAGCAGACCCTGCGATTCCTTCCCCTCCCTTGGATGATACCATCGGACGGATGAAGCGCGGGGAGATATCCAAAGGGCTGGAGCAACTTTACGCTGTCATGCAAAAGGCCGCCGAGGAGGCGGAGCAAAAAGCGCTGGAGCAGTCTCTTTCCGCTCCGAAGGTCCCGGGCCAGCCTGCGCTGGTGACTCCTGACGCAGTGCATGGCGGAGGGAAATCCGGCTCGAAATAAACAACGAAGCGTCTGAAAGGATTCCTCCATGCACTGGTTTGACACATTGGCGTTGGCGGTGGTCATCTACATGGTGGTGATGGGCGCCTGGCGTGGTTTCTTGAGGGAGATTTTTCCAGCCATGTCGCTCATGGTCGGTGGCCTTTCCGCAGCCGTGGGGCAGCAAACAGTATCCTCCATGTTGTCCGGATTCGTGGACGAGGGGCTGGGGCGGGATATCACCGCCTATATACTGGTTTTCATGCTGGTATGGGCGGCGGTGGCCCTGGTGGGATATGGCATAAGGCGGCTCACCGATCGTTTCGAATCCGCCACCACGTTAAATCGCGCCGCCGGATTCGGCTTGGGAGTGGCCAAGGGGGCGCTGGTCATGGCCATAATCGCAGTGGTCCTGGGGGTGGCGCCGGCCATGCGAAAGGATGTGGACAAAAAAAGCGTCAGCGGATCCACCTTCATCGCTCTGGGGAATTTCACGCTGGAGCAAATCTCCCCCGGTCTGGCGGCCAGGCTCGGCGATACCAAAGACGATGGGATCATAGAGAAAGTTAAGCTTTTAAGGGATACCGCCGCCGCGCTGGATCCCACAAAGGCGGGGGCGAAGCTGGACAAATCCGGTGGCAAATAAAAAAAGTAAATCCCCGCTCTCTAACAGGCGCCCCTCTATTTCTTGTCTGGGATTGCCAGGGGAAGATGGATCAAGTCCGATATGACGGCAATCGGGGCCAACGATAATTAGTCATTCCGGGCCAGACCCGGAATCTGAATCAAACGAATTTGTTGAGGAGATATCATGTTCAAGACCGTTGAATGGAGAGGCGATGCGGTGCGTCTGATAGATCAGGGGAAGCTGCCCCTGGATGAGGAGTACCCCGAATTCACCACATATGAGCAGGTGGCCTCTGCCATAAAGCGAATGGTGGTGCGCGGCGCGCCCGCCATCGGGGTGACGGCGGCCATGGGGGCGGCGCTGGCGGCGAATAATATTCGTGCCAACGACAAAGATGTCTTCCTGACAGAGTTCAACCTGGCGCTGAAAACCCTGGCGGAGACCCGACCCACGGCGGTGAACCTGTTCTGGGCCATAGAGCGAATGCGCGCTGTGGTCGCAGCCAATAGCTCCGGGAGCATTGATACCATTCGGCGAAAACTGGAGCAGGAGGCGCTGGCCATCTATGAGCAGGATCTGGCCATAAACAAGACCATGGGGGAAAATGGCGCCGAGCTTTTTGTTGATGGCGATACGGCCCTGACACACTGCAATGCCGGCGCCCTGGCCACGGCGGGGGGATATGGTACGGCCCTGGGGGTGATAAAAGCGGTCCACCTCTCCGGCAAGAAGATCTCGGTATTCGCCGACGAGACCCGGCCCTGGCTGCAAGGCGCTCGGCTGACCACCTGGGAGATGATGAAAGAAGGGATCCCGGTTACCCTGATATCGGACAACATGTCCGGCCACTGCATGAAAAAGGGGATGATAACAAAGGTGATCGTAGGGGCGGACCGGATCGCCGCCAATGGTGACGCGGCCAACAAGATTGGCACATACACTGTGGCGGTGCTGGCCAAACGCCACAACATCCCGTTCTTCGTCACGGCGCCGATGAGCACCATAGATTTCAATGTCTCCACCGGCGACGACATTCCGATAGAAGAGCGGAATCCCAACGAGGTGACCCACGTGATGGGGCATCTGCAGATCGCCCCCGATGGAGTGAATGTGTTCAATCCCGCCTTCGACGTGACCCCGAATGAACTGGTAACAGCCATCATCACGGAGAAGGGCGTGGCCTATCCGCCATTCACCGAGTCACTGAGGAAGATGAAGGGCTGAGGCGCCAGCTAGCTGGTTTTCGCTTCCTCGTGGGCGGTCGCCCACCGCTGTCTTTCTGAACAGGGCGAATGACAAGAGAAGAATCTCATTCTTTTCAGATAAACATTGGGTTTGATCCGGCATCTCCCTTTGCCTCGGCCGCAAGTAGCGCGGCGCTCCTCGTGACAGGTGTACTACACCACCACAAATTGCGGCGCGCTCCCCTTATGCCCTCAGGCTTCGATGGTGTTTTAGCCAGATTTTCAATGTCACATAGTGATATGGCTATATTGTCCATTATTCGTAATCAATTGTCCACAATTCGTAATACGGCCTAATGTAATATTTCTAACATTTGCAAAACTTCAGCATGCCTGTTTGCGGTGTTGGAAGTGTATCAACTCATAGGGGGCTTTGTAGCTATAACTACTCAGAAGGGACACATGAACAGACTATTTGGATACCTAATCGGATTGCTTTTTCTTGCCCTGATGGCGCCAGGGGCCGCCTGGGCGGCCACATATGCAGTAGACACCACCGTGGACAACGGCGCGCTTTCCGCATGCACGGCGGCGGCGGGGGATTGCTCCCTGCGCGGCGCCGTCAACGCGGTCAACGCCGGAGCCGGTGGCGATATCATCAGCCTGCCAGCGGGGACGTATACCCTCACCGGCGCGAATGGAGATGACGCTAACTTGTCCGGCGACCTGGACATCTCAAAGGTGGTCACCATCCAGGGCGCCGGGGCGGCCACCACCATCATCGACGGGAACGGCGCCACAACCGGCGACCGGGTGATACATGTGACCGCCGCCGTGGCCTTGACAGTAGATGGTGTGACGATCACAGGGGGGAGCACCGCTGCCAATGGCGGCGGCATTTCCTCTCTTGGCGCCGTGTCGATAATCAACTCCACCATCTCCGGCAACACGGCTGGAGGTAGTGGCGGCGTTCTTTCCAGAAGTGCTTTGATGGTCACCAACTCCACCATCTCAAACAACAAGGCAACCACGGGTGGCGTTGGCGGCATTTCGGCCAATGGTACCTTAGCAGTAACAGTGACCAACTCCACAATCTCCGGCAATACGGCTGCATTATTTTGTGGAGGTATTTATTCTTTTGGCGCCGTGACAGTCACCAACTCCACCATCTCCGGAAACACGGCTGGAGGTGATTTAGGCGGCATTTATGCCCGTGGCGCCCTGACGGTCGCCAACTCCACCATTTCCGGCAACTCTGCTAGAGGTGGTGGCGGGGGTTTTTCCGGAAGTGTTTTGACGGTGAACAACTCCACCATCTCCGGCAACTCGGCGACTACTGGTAACGCTGGCGGTATTTCTGCCAACGCTGGAGGAACGATCACTAACTCCACCATCTCCGGCAATTCCGCAGTAAGCTGGGGAGGCGCAATTGATAATCAAACCGCTCCACTGTCCATCACCAACTCGACAATCGTTGGCAACTCTTCGGGTAACGGCGCACTGTTCGCCTTCCTGGCCGGAGCCAATATAACGCTGAGCAACACGATAATTGCCGGCAACACCGGTGGCAACTGCGCCTTTGCCGGTGGCGCGTTTATTTCCTCCGGATACAACATCGACAGCGATGGATTGTGCAACCTGGTGGCGGCAACCGATATCTCCAACAGCGCCACTATCGCAGGCAGCCTCGGCGTCTTGGCAAATAATGGCGGCTCCACAAAAACCCACGCCCTGCTGGCAGGGTCACCGGCCATAGACGCAGGCTCCTGCGTCAACGCCGCCGACCAGCGCGGAATCAGCCGCCCCCGCGATGGCAACGCGGACAAGCTGGCTCAGTGTGATATCGGAGCGTATGAGTATGGCGTAAACGCCTCTTCCATCCTGAATATGACAGTCCTGGGATCAGGCTCGGTCTCCGATGGTATAACCGGCATTAACGCGGCAAACACAATGAATCCATGCGCCGCCGGAACATGCGTGGAAAGTTACAGCTCCACCGCCACAATAAGCCTCACCGCCACTCCCGGCGCGGGGCAGACCTTCCTTGGCTGGATCGGTGGGCCGTGCGATGGAACCACAACCAATCCCTGCTCCGTGTTGATGAGCTCTAACCAGAACATCACCGCGCTCTTCGCCACCGATGGCCTGATCGTCACCGTGGTGGGCCCAGGCGCCGTCACCAGCGATGTGGGCGGAATCGATTGCCCCTCCGTGCTTTGCGCCGCGGCCTAC
>Ga0224496_10001141_pt1 | contig 16892 bp, 17 predicted proteins | sample SF_Jul11_sed_USG_2_FD_168127 | JGI IMG/M metagenome (GOLD analysis project Ga0224496, IMG submission 168127) | Sediment microbial communities from San Francisco Bay, California, United States - SF_Jul11_sed_USGS_8_1 | ecosystem: Environmental > Aquatic > Marine > Sediment | place: USA...
GGTCGCTATGACACCGGCGATGCGTGAAGGCTCAGGTCTGGTCGACTTCTCGGAACAGTTTCCAGATCGCTACCATGATGTAGGCATCGCTGAACAACATGCGGTGACACTGGCTGCCGGTATGGCCTGTGAAGGGCTGAAACCGGTAGTGGCGATTTACTCCACTTTCCTGCAACGTGCGTATGACCAGCTGATCCACGATGTAGCCTTACAGAATCTATCTGTTTTATTTGCCATTGATCGGGCAGGATTGGTCGGCGCAGACGGCCCAACCCATGCCGGCAGCTTCGATCTTAGCTTTCTACGCTGTATACCCAATATGCTCATCATGGCACCCGCCAATGAAAATGAATGTCGGCAGATGTTATACACCGGTTTTCTGTATAATGGCCCCGCAGCCGTACGCTATCCCCGAGGACAGGGACCGGGCACTGATATTCAGAACGAAATGTCTACCCTGGAAATAGGCAAGGCCGAAATCTGTCGTCAGGGCAAGAATATCGCCATACTGGCCTTTGGCAGTCTGTTAGGCAATGCCATGACAGCAGGTGAACAACTGGATGCAACGGTGGTTAATATGCGATTCATTAAACCACTGGATACTGAATTACTGAACACCCTGTCAGCCAGTCACCAAATTCTGGTGACGGTTGAAGAAAATACACGACAGGGTGGTGCAGGCAGTGCCATCAACGAATATCTACTCAGCCAGGGCAACACCTGCAAGGTGTTAAATCTTGGTTTACCTGATCGTTTTGTTGAACATGGCAGTTCGGCGCAATTACTGGCCGAATGTGGCCTTGATGCCGATGGCATCAGAACGGCCATTAGCCAGCGTAAGTAATTGCTAATACAGGACAAATTGGATAAAATCCGACTGTTTTACTAGGTTATTATTAATGACTGCAAAATATACACTAAAAATTCTGACCGATTTCGCGTCAGCCCATACGCTAAGGGATTATCCCGGTGCGTGCAGTCGTATGCATGGACATAACTGGAAAGTCGAACTGGAAGTTGAAGCATTCAAACTGAATGACATAGGTATAGCAATCGATTTCAAGCAAATGAAAAAAATTGCCAATGAAGTATGTGACCGGCTTGATCACCACTATCTAAATGAAATTGAGCCATTTACTGAAATCAACCCGACAGCAGAAAATATCGCTGCTTATTTATATGGTGAGATTTCAACCCAATTAAACAATGAAATAGTAAAAGTAAGCGCAGTCACACTATGGGAAACTGATCGTGCCTGTGTGCGCTACAGCGAAGAGAACTAAACTATGACTGACGCAAATACCATCCCGGATGTACAAAACACCAAAGACCGACGCCACATTGCGATTAACAAAGTGGGTATCAAGGATATAAGACACCCGATTCAGGTTAAGGACCGCTCCGGCCTGGTACAACATACCGTTGCCAACTTTAATATGTACGTGGATCTGCCCCACCATTTCAAGGGCACACACATGTCGCGTTTCGTTGAAATACTCAACAGCCATGAACGTGAAATTACAGTAGAGTCATTCCGCGAAATGATGTCTGAAATGACCAGGCTACTGGATGCCGAATGCGGTCATATTGAAATGCAGTTCCCCTACTTCGTTAACAAAAAAGCCCCTGTTACTGGCGTCGAAAGCTTACTCGATTACGAAGTGACTTTTATCGGTGTACGCAAAAACAATGAAAACTGCGTTGCTATCAAAGTCGTTGTACCTGTTACCAGCCTGTGCCCCTGTTCAAAGAAGATTTCAGACTATGGCGCACATAACCAACGTTCACATGTCACCGTTAATGTTCGCACCAATGGTTTCGTCTGGATTGAAGACATTATTGATATTGTTGAGAAAGAGGCGTCCTGCGAACTTTACGGCCTGTTAAAACGCCCGGATGAAAAAGCGGTAACAGAACGTGCTTACAACAATCCAAAATTTGTTGAAGATATGGTACGTGATGTTGCTGCACGATTGAATGAAGACGAACGCATTACAGCCTATACACTGGAATCAGAAAATTTCGAGTCAATCCACAATCATTCTGCATACGCAATGATAGTGAAAGATAAAACCGCCGGATAAATACATGTCCGGATTTGCCTTTTACTCAAACGGATTATTTTCACCCACATAAATCTGACTGAAGCCACTACTGGTTATTGAAACGACTTCACAGTCATCTCTTTCATAAAAATATTATCAAATATGTTTTGTTATTCTTATGAAAAATGTACTGACATAAAAAACCCCTGTTCAGGGGTTTTTTTATCGTCATTCAATAATGCATAATTATTGCAACAACTTGACCAGACTATTTCTGAAGTCCTCTGCCTTTCCTGAAGTAATAGCAGTGCCATCAACATGACTCATGTGCATACGAGTAACATTACCAGCACTCTGCAGACTGATATTTATATTCACACTACCATTTTGATTACTATGTTCACTATCTTCATCTTTAAGTAACTTCATCAACCAGCTGGATTCTGCTAATTCATCTTTTTCGGCTTCCAGCTCTTTGGGCAATTCAGCAACGGCGAGATTAATCAGCCCTTTTTGTTGATTCTGTTGTTTTATCTCGACACCCAGACGATCCAGGGCATGCATCATACGGGACCAGACAAAATCTGCACGTCCTACAATTTCATAATCAGAAGTGGCGTCATCAAGACGACGAATACGTGCCTGATAAGGTTTATATCCTGCAAAAATCTCATCTGCCTGTTTATCTTTCAACCCAACAAACAATACCAGACGACGTAACATTTCCCGTTCCAGCATTGGCTCAGGGACACGTTGCTGCCAGCTTTTACCGTCTTCAACCACCACTATTTCCATGCCTCTGTGGCTAACAAAAATTCGACTCAGTTTCGTACTGGCTACACGTTCAACCCGGATTCTAAATTTATCCAGCACATCGGCTGAAAAAGCATTTAACAAGCCGGTAAAGAAACCTTTGTCTTCTCCGGGGGTATATTCCTTGACCCATTCTGTTTCAAGAAACCCCAGCAGTGGCTCTTGACGATAAATTTTTATTCCTTCATGAGCGAGGAAATCCACTAATACCGGCCAGACCTGTTCAGCTGACTGTTCAACTTCCAGCCAGTATAAACCCTGATCTGATTTTAAATTTAAACCCTTAAAAACCGGTGCGATACTTCCTTCTACATCACCCCGCTGTTTTAATAACTGTAGTGCTTTTTCAGAAGGTTCAGGAATATTCAGTTCTGCCCGATTTTCGATCTGGGTCAGCTTGGGCGGAATTTCCAGTGCTTTTACCGAAACACTATCCAGGTATTCAGGCCTTTCTTCACCATCTGAACTACAGGCAGATATGCCAACAATCAATAACAATACAAATAAACGATTCATATTAAATAACACCTGCTTTCACTAAGGCACCACGGACTTCATCGTGAAACTTTGCCGACAGAGGTGTAAGTGGTAAACGAATACCTTCAGGGATCATACCCATTTCATGTAACGCCCATTTCACCGGAATGGGATTGGCCTCTACAAATAATTTCTCATGCAGGCCTTCCAGGGGTGCATTGAGTTCCAGCGCCTTTTGACGATCGCCTGCCAGTGCAGCCGCACACATTTCAGCCATGGCTCTGGGTGCAACATTATTAGTCACCGAAATGACGCCATGACCGCCCTGCAACATAAATTCTGTTCCGGTAGCATCATCACCGCTGTAAAGATCAAAATTATCATCACACAGGCGCTGAATGTCTTTCAGGCGCTGTAAATTACCGGTGGCTTCCTTGATACCAATAATATTAGAAATCCGCGACAAACGCGCCACCGTTTCAGGCAACATGTCACAGGCAGTACGGCCGGGGACGTTATACAGTATCTGGGCAATAGGCACTTCTTCTGCAATTTTCTTATAATGCAAATAGAGGCCTTCCTGTGTTGGCTTATTATAATAAGGTGTCACCAACAAACAGGCTGCCGCACCTGCCTGCATGGCACAACGTGTCAGAATAATTGCTTCTGTCGTCGAATTCGCACCGGTCCCGGCAATAATCGGTATACGGTCATTTGCCATTTCAACAGTACGACGAATCACCTCGCAGTGTTCATGCTCATCAAGCGTCGCTGATTCACCGGTCGTCCCCATCGAAACAATGGCCGAGGTTTTATTCTCAACATGAAAATCAACCAGTCGGGATAAACTGTCAAAATCAACTGAACCATCTGCATACATTGGCGTTACCAATGCCACCATACTGCCACGAAACATGTCTAAATCTCCAAAACCGAGGCGGAAATGGTACTTGGCAAAGCGATTGTTTACAAGCTCATGCTATTATCTGTTAAAAATATTCGCCCTCTGCTGGACGATGACTCTCAATTTTACAAATAAGAAGACAATAAACATGAATGATTTACTCGTAATCACCGCTATAGGCGAAGACAGACCCGGTATCGTTGATGAATTATCACATATTCTTTTTGATGCAGACTTGAATATAGAAGACAGCCGGATGAGCATACTGGGTGGAGAATTTGCCATTATTCTGCTGGTATCCGGTAAAACGCAGGCGCTGATTCAATTACAAAATGAGCAACGTAAACTGGAAGATGCGCTAAAACTTAAATTACTCATAAAACCCACCCAGGCCAAGCAAACACATAAAAATAATATTCCCTATGCTATTAAGGTTGTCGGCATGGACAATCCCGGTATAGTCCACCGCCTGGCGCGGTTTCTGGCCCGCCATAATATCAATATAGAAGACCTGGAAACAGAAAGTTATCCCGCCCCACATACCGGTACACCGATGTTTGCGGTCAGTATGTCGGTTGAAATTCCCAGTGAACTCTCCATCAGCAAATTACGTGATGAATTTATTGACCTATGCGATGAGCAAAACCTGGATGCGGATTTTTCACCCCTGGAACACTAGGCCAGACAAGACAGGAGATGACAATGTCCAAAATTTCCATCGGCAAAAAAGTGCCCGACTTTAAATTACCTGCAACCGGCGATCAGCACATTAGCCTGAAACAGCTGAAAGGAAATAATATTGTTCTTTATTTTTATCCAAAAGACAGTACACCCGGCTGCACTCTGGAAGGCCAGAACTTCAGAGATAACCATGCAAAATTCAAACGTGCAAAGACAGTCGTACTCGGAATTTCACGAGACTCGATCAAATCCCATGAAAATTTCAAAGCCAAACAGGGATTCCCATTTGAACTTTTATCAGATGCCGATGAAGAACTGTGCACACTATTTGATGTTATCAAAATGAAGAACATGTATGGTAAACAGGTTCGTGGCATTGAACGCAGTACGTTTTTAATTGATAGTAAAGGTGTTCTCCGGGAAGCGTGGAGAAAGGTAAAAGTAAAAGACCACGTTGAAGAGGTATTGGCTGCCAGCAAACAATACAAACCTGAATAATCCAGCCAGATACTGAATCAGGGTATAAATTTTACCCTGATTCAGCACCCGCATTTTTATCAGGAAGCAACCACCACTTTCTTAACGGACTCACTCTTATAATAGAGGAACATCGCCAGCGCAATTAATCCTGCCTGTAGTAACAATCCCTGCAGATTAGGATAAACCCCCAGAATATCTATGCGAGGGAAATCAACCACACTGATCGGAATATATCCGGCTTCCTGTAATGCAGCGACGCCTTTGCCGGCAAAAATTATCGCCAGACTCAGCATCAGCATGCCTGCAACGGAAAAGAACATACGTAAAGGTAAACGGATACTGTATTTCATAATCAACCAGGCCACCAGGGCAAGCACAGCAGAGGCCGTTCCAAAACCGGCCAGGGTCATATTATGCCCATGGGTATCGGTTTGAACCCATAACGCCTGATAAAAAAGAATTGTTTCAAACACTTCTCTATACACCGCTATAAATGAAAGACCGGCCAGTCCCCAGAGGGCGCCCGAGGTTAATACTCGAGTAATATTCTGCTCAATAAATTTTTTCCACTGAGCAACATGGGTTTTATCCTGCAACCAGTAACCCACATAAAACAGAACAACGGTTGCCAGCAAGGCAGCCACACCTTCTGTCATTTCGCGGGATGCACCACTGATCTGAATAAGTGAAACAGACGCCCACCAGGTAAAGAATCCTGCCACTAAGGCACCTACCCAACCGACGTGTAAATATCGCAGACCATCCTGACGTCCGGTTTTCACCAGAAAAGCAGCCAGCGCAGCGACCAGAAGAATAGCTTCCAGACCTTCTCTTAACAGAATAAAAAATGAACTGGCAAAAGCAGCACCACCAGAAAGGCTTCGCCCGTCCAGTCGTTCCTGTGCCGTCGCCAGCAATCCCTGAATATGCGCCACCTGTTGTTCGATTTGTTCAGCTGGTTTATGTGCCCGTATTTCGCCACGAATACCGGTCATGGCGTTTTCAATTTCGAGACGCAGGCCACTGTCCACTGCATTCAAGCCTTGCTCGACCAGCTCAAATCCTTCCAGATAAGCTTCTACTGCTAACTGATATGACTGCTTATAATTTTGACTACGATAAGCCTGCAAACTTTCATCCAGTTTCACATGGGAAAATTCAAGATGAGATTTCTTTTTAAACAATAACTCGGGCTGATTCCGCAAATAACTGACCAGGGCAGCACCTTCCTGACCGAACTGGATTTCGGCTTCACCGGGTGTCGTGACGGTAAACACATTCAGTTCCAGCAACTCCGAACTAACACCGTTACTATGCAATGCCTGCCCCGCCTTCACCAGATCATTATTAATCGCCAGCTGACCCACGTAAAATGCCAGTGACCAACGGTCCTGATCAGAGAGCTCATTGAATGAACGCATGCCGGTATCCGCAACCCCCTGAGTAATGGTGCTATAGAGACCATATAATGTTCTCTGGCTATAACGTTCATAATCATGAAAATTAGTGGGTGCCGGCTCAAGGTTCATAGCCTCAACACCATCCCCATAACCTGCAGCGCCATGACATGAAGAACAGCTTTCGGCAAACAGCATCTTCGCACGCTCAAGATCAGGCTGCTGGCGAGGAACAGCAATAATATTCAGACCATTAATAATGCTTAAACGCATATCAGCTGTTAGCTTGCTAACCATAGGAGGTGCAACCTTGTCCTTAACCATGCCGGCCAGAACCATACTGTCTGTGGTAATTTTCTGTTTCACATCACCCTCAGGTAATTCGGCCGATAATTGCTGTATCCCCTGACTAAAATCCAGCATTTCACTATATTCAGCCTGATTGATCACCTGGCCGTTCTCCACAGCCTCGGTGTAATCAACACCAACATAATCGATCAACTGCAATAATTGCTGTGTTTCAGCCTGAACAGACTGAATATTTGCCAGGGCAATAATAAAAGGTAACAGAAATAGTTGTTTCATGAAGGCACCAAAACCAATAAGATAAGAACAATCTAAATTATAATCATTCTCATTTGCATTGTAAACTGTGTTTGCTAAATATTTTTTCTCTTCAGCTATATCCTGGAAAATCTCCTGAAAGCCCCCTGTAATAAGGTTTAAGCCAGTTCATTTAATCAGCACATGTCTTTTTTATTAAATTAAAATGAGAATCATTTGCATTTGTATTCGCGATAGATATAATCCTTTCAAACAGATACTTCTTTAAAATTCAGACATCCGAGGAATACACAACTATGAAACAACGACTGCTAGCTGGCTTACTCATATCATCGACACTGGCCGCCCCCCTTACCCATGCCGAGACTGTCATTGGCGGCTATGGTGAGCTGCACTATAACAATCTGGACAATGGCACGACGAAAAAGCAAGAAATGGATTTTCACCGTTTTGTACTTTTCATTGGTCATGACTTTAATGACCAGGTTCGTCTGCACAGTGAATTTGAGCTGGAACACGCCCTGGTTAAGGATACCGCTACCGGCGATACCCCGGGTGAAATTGAACTGGAACAGGCTTATATAGAAATCGATATGTCAGATAGCAGCTCGCTGAAGGCGGGTGTGTTTCTCATTCCCGTGGGCATACTCAACGAAACCCATGAACCACCAACGTTCTATGGTGTGGAACGCAATCCTGTCGAAAAGAATATTATTCCAACCACCTGGTGGGAAGGTGGTGCGATGTATTCAGTTCGTCTGGATAACGGCATCAGCTATGACCTTGCACTGCATTCAGGTCTCTCACGCATTGACGGCAATATCCGCAGTGGTCGGCAGAAAGTAGCTGAAGCAGAAGCTGAATCACTGGCGTATACAGCCAGAATTAAATATAGCGGAATTCCCGGGCTGGAACTTGCTGCCACCGTCAATCGACAAGATGACCTGTCACAGGGCACAGCCACGGTTGCCGGTGATGCCGAAGCGGCAACATTAATTGAAGCGCATGCTATTTACAGCACAGGCCGATTTAAATTCATTGCATTGTACGCTGACTGGAACATCGACTTTCTGGGTGGCAGCAACCTCAGGGACTCACAGCAAGGCAGTGTTATTGAAGCCGCTTACAAAGTCACTGATCAGTTAGGTATTTTTGTTAGACAAAATAACTGGAACACACAAACAGGTATTGATGAAGCACAATCAGATATCGGTTTTAATTACTGGCCCCATGAGAATGTCGTCTTTAAATTTGATTACCAGGCACAAAACAATGACGCCGGTAATAATGATGGCTTTAATCTCGGTGTCGGCTACTCCTTCTAAATGCCGGCACAGTTTCCAAATAGAACCGGCCGCTAATCATTGCGACCTGTTCTAACTAAACGGAACCGAATCATGACTTTACTCATACGACCATTATTAACCATCGCGGCAGTGACCATGTTACTGCCATGCTATGCCAGTAACACTTATCAACAGGCTGATGAATTTATCGCCGAAAGCTTTGAGGGTCAGTCCCCACAGGCTAAAGCGATATTACTCACTGATGACCTGAAACAACAGATCGAAAATATTCTTCAACACGCCTATTCAGGCAGTCGCATTAGATACTGGCAACGAGATCAACGAACAGCATGGACACTTGATGAAATTGGTAAAACAAAACCCATAACCACTGGCATCGTTATTGAAAATAACAGAATCAGAACCCTTAAAGTATTAGCCTTTAGAGAATCCCGGGGCTGGGAAGTCAAACACACATTTTTCACCAAACAGTTCATTGATGCTTCTCTTATCAAAAACAATAAACTGGATCGCTCAATTGACGGTATCTCCGGTGCAACATTATCAGTACGTGCCTTGACCAAACAGGCACGCATCGCTTTGCTTTTACATAAAACCATAACAAGCCAATGACACGCACCAGAAAAAAATTCCCGTTCTTTCTCTGGCACAGGCGGCTAGGTATTATTGCCCTCGTTCTAGTGCTTATATTGTCAATAACAGGCATCATCCTGAATCATACAGAATCATTCAAACTGGATGAAACAACGGTTGAGTCCGAGCTGTTACTTAGCTGGTATGGACTAAACCCTGAGGGCAAGCCCATCAGCTTTAAATTTAAAGACATCATCATTAGCCAATGGGATGAGCAGCTATTTTTTAATACAGACATCATTTCACACAATTCCCAATTGCTACGGGGTGCAACCCGTTTAAACGATATAATTATCGTTGCTTTTGACAATACAATTTTATTACTTGAAACAAACGGCAGCATCATTGAACAGGCTAGAATTAATATCGATAACATTATTAATATTGGCACTGATGGTAAACACGTCTATGTTAAAAATTCTGCCGGTGATATTTTTGTAAGTGATGAACAGATTATTAACTGGAAAAAAACACAGCACAATCATATTGTCTGGGCAACAGCAACAAAACCTGATCATGCATTACGGCAACAGCTAAAACAGGTGTATCGCGGACAGGGGCTAAGCCTGGAACGCGTTATTCTTGATCTGCACAGTGGTCGTTTATTCAATCAGAGATGGGGAATTTATATTATGGATGCCAGTGCGGTTATCATGATCTGGCTAGGATTAAGCGGCACCTGGATCTGGTGGTCAAGAAATAAAAAAATTCGAACCAAACGGCATTATCAGAAACATCATCAGAGTGTTCACACCAGAAAAGATTAACGTCTTAATCAGGTAACAGACTCACTGGTGGGCCAGGAATTAATCACCGTCTGTATAAGCGTTGCCAGAGGAATGGCAAAGAAAACACCCCACACGCCCCATAAACCACCAAACACCAGAACTGCAATAATAATCGCGGCCGGATGCATATTGACCACTTCTGAAAACAGCAAGGGCACGAGCAGATTGCCATCAAGAAATTGCACACCACCATAAAATAGTAACAGGTACAAAAAGTCCGATGTCCATCCCCATTGAAAATAAGCAATCAAGGCCACTGGAATGGTAACCGCGACTGCCCCCACATAAGGAATAATGACCGATAACCCGACCAGAAAACTTAACAGAGCTGCGTAATTCAAACCCATCAATTTCAAAGGCAAATAGGTTGCTATGCCAACAATGACCACTTCCAGTAACTTACCCCTGATATAGTTGCCTATTTTACGATCCACTTCATGCCAGACAATTGATGCCAGTCCCTGTCGACTGGGTAAAAAGCGCATTAACCAGGCTATGATTTTTTCCTTGTCTTTAAGAAAGAAAAAAACCAGTAATGGCACCACCACCATATAAACCAGCAGGGTAAAGACATTGATCGCTGATGCCAAGGACACGGATACCACTTTCTGACCAAAACTTGCCAGCTCGGACTGCACACCATAAACAATATCCTGAATTTGTTTTGGTGAAATAAAAGGATATTGCTCCGGCAAGGTCATTAATATTTTCTGGCCCTGAGCCAGCATATTGGGTAATTCAACAAAAAACTGTGTTAGCTGCTTGGAAAACAGTGGTACAAGCCCAAGAAACATAATTAAGACAAAGAATAAAAACAGAATCACAACGAATGTAACCGCAATCAAATGAGGCACCTTCAATGCCTGCAATTTTTTTACCAGACCTTCCAGTACATAGGCAATGACAATGGCAGCAATAACGGGTGTCAGGACATCACCCAGAAAAAATATTATTGCAAACCCAACAAGCAGTGAAATAGCGAGAATAACTGCCTGAGGATCACTAAAATGGCGTGCGTACCAGCTCCGTAATACTTCGATCATTTGTCACCTGTCATCATCTGACGAAATTTCTGATCAAACATTTTTTCCATATCATCAATGACTTCACTGGCTGATCTACCCGAGACCACATGCTGCATCATGAAATTGGATGTTTCATGCAATAACATAGACCTGTTAATCATCGGATAGGTCTGGTTAAGACGCTTGATAGCAGCGATAACTGATTCATTATCTGGACGGGGAATACTCACAGGCTCGAACACTTCCGGCACTTTTTCGGGTGCTCGTGATAACAGAAATTCAGCAAAATCAAACAATGCCTTTTGATCCTGCTCTGGCAATAAATCATATATCTTTGCCAGATTGTTCGCTGATAGTTTCATAAATAATTAGTTTGGATGAATCTCACAATACTGTTTAGCAAATGTCAGTAATTCTTCCATAGCACGTGCCTTGAATTTATGTCTCTGATGGACAAAAGAGAATGGCCTCTCAAGCGGCGGATTCATCGGCACAGCAGCCAGGGATTTAAGTTTAAGCTCTTTGACCACAGTTGAATGGGACATAATGGAAATACCCATACCGGCTTCAACGGCCCCCTTAATAGCTTCCGGACTGCCCAGTTCCAGGCATATTTTCAGTTCTTCACCGGCGACATGTTCCTGCAAATATTCAGTAATCACTTCACGCGTACCCGATCCCTCTTCACGGCAGATAAAGGCATAGGGCACCAGTTGCTGAGGCGTAACAGTACCGAGATTAGCCAGAGGATGATTAGGCGGCATAATGGCAACCAGTTGATCCATACGACAGACATCAACCTGCAAATTCTTATTACTGACCGACGCTTCGACAATACCCAGGTCGATAATATTATTTTCCACCATGGAAACAATACCCTCGGTATTGGATACCTTAAGACGTATATTCACTTCAGGATTCTGAGATTTAAAATCGCCCAGCAAAAACGGCAACATGTATTCTGCGATGGTCGTACTTGCTCCCAGGGTGACCACACCACTGACATCACCGGTCATTTCACGGATTGCATTTTCCATTTCATCGTACAGTTCGAAAATACGATCTGAAAAGGTATACACACGCTGACCTGCATCGGTCAGGCTGACACGATTATGGGTACGATCAAATAAACGGGTATTAAAATGCTCTTCTAGCTGTCTGATCTGAAAAGTTACAGCCGGCTGGGTCATATGGAGAGCATCCGCTGCCTTGGTGAAATTTAGAAGCCGTGCTACTGTATGGAATACTTTTAGTCGTCGATCCGCCATAATATTTTCTTATGATTACCTGGAAACAGCTAATAGTATCAAGTAACCACCCGTTATGAAAACACTCTTAAGGGATATAATTGATCAAATAGATAAAAAATATATATAACTATGCCAATTACCCGGCAAAACCCGTTTAAATACATTATCCACCTCCGGGATGTATTCATTTTTTTGCCAATCAGTTTTACACTAGACCCCTTAAATCATTGTGGAAATGGATATATACATGAATGTTAAACCCCTCTTTATTATTGCACTAATAGCACTATTCCCTGTTACAGCCTATACCAGCGTTTATAAATGGATCGATGAAGACGGTAAAGTTCATTATTCACAAAGCAAACCCGGAAACAATATCGAAGTGGAACGTTTACGCATCAAGGGAGCAAAACCTGATTATGCTACCAGTGACGCAAAACCTGAGGATGAAATGAAAAATAAACCCTCGGATGACACTAAAAAAGCTGAACAGCCTGTCGCACAACCTGCGCAGGAAGAAAATAAACTTAGCCCTAAAGAAGCAAAAGCGGCCTGTCAGTCAGCCAGAACCAAACTGGCACAACTTCAATCTTCCGGACAGGTAAGACAGCGTGATGCCAAGGGTAATATCAGTTATCTATCCGATGAACAAAAACAGGCTGAAATCGCTAAAGCACAGAAAATTATTAAAAAACTTTGTAAATAAAAGGCTACCGAATGCCATTACTTAACATCAAAACCAACTGCCCTGTTAACGATAAAAATAACCTTGCGCTGGCCGCATCAAAACTAACCGCTGAAGTACTTGGTAAACCGGAAAGTTATGTCATGGTCAATATCGATGATAATCAGGCACTGGTCTTTGCCGGTAATGATCAGCCTGCTGCCTATCTGGAATTAAAAAGCCTGGGTTTACCAGAATCTAAGACAGCAACTATATCTGCCCGCCTGTGTGCTTTTATGAATGAAAAACTCGACATAGACTCTGGCCGTGTTTATATCGAATTCAGTAATGCGGAACGACACATGTGGGGCTGGAAAGGCGGTACTTTTTAAACACACTCTTATCGATCCCTAAAAATAGAGTAGATATTTAACATCCAGACTTTTATTTTCCTGCCTGTCATATTCAACTTTCTCATATACAAATCGAATAGCATGATTTTTATCTAAATCAAACTGATAACCCATCTGGTAGTGATCACGGGAGTCCTTATCACCGCTTATCCCGTTCAGGGACTGAACACCAAGCAGCAGCCGACTGGCTTCAAAGGGAATCACTGCACCGATCTCAGCACCCAGATATACCTTATAATTTTTTTCATAATAACCGGAATACTCAACAGCAAGATCCGCCAGTAAGTAAACAATAGAACGACCCCAGCCAGCACTCAAACCCATTCCTGAATCGACAGACATGATGTAGGCGTCATCGATATTATTCACCGTCTGTTGTTGAACGGAAATATCCAGCCGCACTGACAGCGGCGTCATCCATTTCTCGATCGGCGACAGGGATATCAGCTCAAAAATATTCAGTTGCTGCAACTGGAATTTCTGTTGTTCATCAAACCAGCGTAATCGTGTGTCCAGCACGGAAATGGCAGCACCTCTCACAAAACCATCCGCTTTATCCAGCAGATCATGAAATACCGGGCGAATACCCAGTTCAACAAAGGACTGATTATTTTCTTCTCCATAGGCAACAGACCAACGGGCAGTGTCATGCCCCTGATCAGCACTGATATTTTTAAATTCAAATGTCGGCCGATCACCGAAATCCAGACGACTGCGCGCAGATAATAAATAGTGATCTGTATCCTGCTTTTTAAATTCGTTAATTTCCTGCGCCAGCTCCAGAATTTGTGCCTGCTCATACTGCTTAAAATGTTCAAACTGTAAACTCTGCCTGTTATCGACAAGATTAAATACCTCTGTCCGTGCAGAAGAGTTGAGCTGCTGATACATCTGCTGAATACGACTACTGATTGCCGGGCGATAATGTTTGTTTTCTACAAAACCGGCATCAATCATAGCTCTAACGGTATCCACCGGTGCTGCATAAACCGGAAACTGATGTTGTTGTGTCATGTTGACGCCGGGACGTGCCACATCCAGTAAACTCAATAACCGGTAGGAACAGTTTTCCCGTAGAAAATAATAATCAAACTGGATGCCACGTATTTCCCAGACATGGCGCATCAACTGATCCACTTCAGCCTGATTTAAATTTAATGAAAACTCCCAGATATCCCGATGCTCAATATCACCATAGGACTGCACGGTTTCAAAATACGGCTGCACCGCAAACACACCGGCATAACCACCGGACAATCCTTTATAAACATATTCAAACGCCGAATCATCGGCATCAGAACGGGCGGCATAACTCAATGTGTAATCCAGCAATGCGGGCTGATTGCGTTGATCAAGTCGTAAAAAGGTATGACCAAACATGGAAGCCGGATTATTCAGATACATAGACGGAAAAATTAAAGTGACATCGGCTACCGCCAGTTTGTTTTTCCATTGATTGAATTCATGACAGTCAGCAACCGGCAATTGCTGTTGAAAATTGAGCTGACTATTTAACCAGTACAAGCGAGCAGGAAAACGGCATTGTGTCTCCTTATTATTAAACAGGGCATGTAGCGTAGCGATCAACTCGGCCTCGGCATTTTCCTTGCCATTTGACGCCAGAAAAAATTCACCATCATCGGCCTGACTGTAAACACCGGTAAACACGTGTGACTTATAATGCAATAAATTCAACCAGTCCGGATCGGCGGCCAGCTGCAGATGTCTAGCTGAGGCAATCAGATTATCCAGCTCATCAGCCTGTACAGGCATTACCAGCAACGGCAGACACAACAACACATAAAGCATCGATTTAATTTGTTTATTCAATAACGACATAGCTCCCCAATAGTAGTTTGTGTAAAATGCCCTGACTTTTTATTAAATACAAGACAATCCCATGCGCGTATCAAAATATCCTCTTTCCACCGTAAAAGAAACGCCTGCAGATGCAGAAATCATCAGTCATCAACTGATGCTGCGTGCCGGCCTGATTCGTCGTCTCGGCTCAGGCCTCTATACCTGGATGCCACTGGGTCTAAGGGTACTGCGCAAAGTCGAAGCCATTATTCGCGAGGAAATGGATAAAACCGGTGCACTGGAAGTACTCATGCCCGCCGTACAGCCTGCTGAACTCTGGCAGGAAACCGGTCGCTGGGATGTCTTCGGTCCGCAGATGCTAAAGATCAGGGACCGCCATGAACGTGATTTCTGTTTCGGCCCCACCCACGAAGAAATTATTACCGATCTGGCGCGCAAGGAAATCAAAAGCTACAAACAATTGCCGCTGAATTATTACCAGATCCAGACCAAGTTCCGTGATGAAATCCGTCCCCGTTTCGGTATTATGCGCGCCCGTGAATTTTTAATGAAAGATGCCTACTCCTTCCATATGGACCAGGCTTCATTGCAACAAACTTATGATGATATGTATGCTGCCTATAGCAATATCTTCAGTCGTATCGGATTGAATTTTCGCGCTGTCATGGCTGACACCGGCGCCATTGGTGGCAGTAATTCCCACGAATTCCATGTACTGGCGGATTCAGGCGAAGATGCTATTGCCTTTTCATCCGGCAGTGACTATGCCGCGAATATCGAAAAAGCGGAAGCCGTGATACCGGAAGGACAACGTCCCGCAGCTTCTGCTGAAATGACACAGGTTGACACACCGGATCAGCACAGCATCGAAGAAGTCAGTCAATTCCTCAACATAGCTCCCCACCAGTGCCTGAAAACATTACTGGTGGAAGGTGCCGACGAAAGTTCAGTGGTGGCACTGGTACTGCGAGGCGATCACGAACTCAATGAAATAAAAGCTGAACGACTTGAGCAGGTTAAATCCCCCTTACGCTTTGCCTCCGAAGAACAGGTGAAAGCCGCCGCCGGTTGTGCACCGGGATCAGTCGGCCCTGTGGGGCTGGCGATCACCGTGATTGCAGATCACTCCGCTGTTCATACCGCTGACTTTGTCTGCGGTGCCAACAAAGATAATCAGCATTTACAAAATGTAAACTGGGAACGGGATTTACCCATTCCCCTCACCGCTGATATTCGCAATGTGGTCGAAGGTGATATCAGCCCCGATGGCAAAGGCACTTTGTCCATTCTTCGCGGTATTGAAGTCGGTCATATCTTCCAACTGGGAGACAAATACAGTCGCGCCATGAATGCCACGGTTCTGGATGAAAATGGCGTTAATCAGGTCATGACCATGGGCTGTTACGGTATCGGTGTGTCCCGTGTAGTTGCCGCCGCCATTGAACAGAACCACGATGATAATGGCATTATCTGGCCACAGGCCATCGCACCGTTCGATGTAGCTCTGGCACCGATCAACATGCAGAAATCAGAACATCTGGCAGCCGCTATCGAAAAACTCTACGAAGATTTAACCGCCGCTGGCCTGAGCGTGCTACTGTTCGATCAGAAAGAACGCCTCGGTTCCATG